>Ga0137359_10000042_pt1 | contig 95079 bp, 84 predicted proteins | sample Mad1_40_16metaG_FD_108281 | JGI IMG/M metagenome (GOLD analysis project Ga0137359, IMG submission 108281) | Vadose zone soil microbial communities from Angelo Coast Range Reserve, California, USA - Mad1_40_16 metaG | ecosystem: Environmental > Terrestrial > Soil > Vadose zone | place: USA... | reverse complement strand
CCTTGGCGCCCTGGTCCACCCACGCGGCTATGGTGTCGACGTCCTTTTGAGCCAACCTGTGATCGTTGGTGAATTCACCGTAGGCGGGATCAGGACTCCACGGCGGCATCTCGCGATTGACCACCTTCTCTTTGATCGAGCGAGCCCAGGGTCTCGCTTCCTTGTAGCTGAGCAGCGACATCGGCGCGATGTCGTTAGGCCTGTGGCACTCGGCGCAGTTGTTATAAAGGATCGGCGCCACGTCCTTGTTGAATGTAACTTCCTTACTGGTCGAACCGCTCGCGTTGGTCGCCGGCGAAACAACAAAACCCAGCGCTGCAATGCAAGCGGCCGTCACTGACAGCAAAATCGATTTCTTCATCAAAATCCTCCGCTAAAAAGACCTGGCTCCACCTGCCGGTTTCTCGATAAGAATCCGCGCCGCCGTGTAGTTGAAACGGCGGCTGGATCAATTCACAAAACTATTGCCGGGAAGCAGTCGCGGAAGCTTCCGGCTTTATACCCTTGGACGGGCTATCGACGTAGTATTCCATCCATCCGATCATCATTTCCTCATAGGTGGGGTCGCCCCATCGAATCGTCTTCGACGCATCGGGGTTGTACTTATTCTTGTCCGAGTTGTCGAAGTGCGCGGTGACGATCAGCTTCGTGCCCTTCGGAAGCGATACCGGCTTCTTCAGGTAATACATCGTCTGCCAGGTGAAGCTGAACTTCGGCACCCACAACAGCGTCTCGCGCTGGCCGTCGGGATAGATCACGTCGTACTTCATATCCTTGCCGCGCATGTGCATGTGAGGCATGTAGCTCGTCAGGTGAACGGCTGCGTCGAAGGTATAGCATGCGGTGACCTCGTGATTCCCGTCGCCAGCCGGCAGCTTGAAGTAATGGTTCTGTATACCCACGGTATTCAAGCTTCGCTCGGGAGGTTTGCTGGCGAAGTGCAGGCCAAGCCTTGTGCGATCGCCCTGGGCGCCTTCAAACTTTCCACCGTAACTCGAATAGTGCATCTGGAACACCAGCATCGATCCTGCGGGCACTCGCTTCGCAGTCCCCGCCGGGAAAACGTCAATGCCCTTGCCTGGCGCGTAACCAGCAAGGAACAATCCGAACGCGTCACCGCCCTCGCTCGCGCCCGGGCGCTTGAATGCCGAGCCGCCGTTTGGCGCGCCGCATCCGTCGTCAATCACCGGCGCGTCGGCTTTCACCTTCAGAAGCGAACCGTCGCGATAGAAAACATCGCTTTGCATCAACGCGCGAGCGCGGCCTTCGCCCTTCTTGAATTGTTCAATCATCTCAGGAGTCTGGATGAACGCGATCACGTGATGCACGACTTTTCTGTTGCCCGGAAGGATCTCGGCTGCGGTGACCCACTTGTCTTCTTTGAAGTTGGTCGGAACGATGAAATTCTCAATAGTGTCGGGCATTCCTGCCTTGACAGTGAACTCTTTGCCGATGTCGAAGACGACGTCGGGTTTGCTGAGCCGCCAGCCGTCCGTCGAAGTGAACTCAGGAGTGACACCCAGGTCCTTCGCCTCGCCTTCTTTTGCGCCCTGATCAACCCAGGCGACTATCGTGTCGATGTCCTGTTGAGTCAGACGATGGTCGTTGGTGAACGCGCCGTATTTTGGATCGGGACTCCAGGGCGGCATCTCGCGAGTCACAACCTTCTCTTTGATCGAGCGCGCCCACGGGCGAGACTCTTTGTAGGTCATCAGCGTCATCGGAGCGATGTCATTGGACCGATGACACTCAGCGCAGTTCTTGAAGAAGATAGGCGCGACGTCCCTGTTGAAGGTTACTTCCTTCTTGCTGCCAGAGCTTGCGCTGATTGAAGCTGACAACATCATGCTTGCGGCCAGGGTTCCAACCACCAGTACCATCGAAATCGACAGAGTTCTTTTCATCTTCAAGCCCTCCCGAAGTTCCGCTTCGTGTTTGTTTTGCGTCAGCGTCTCCGCGACGACCACGCTATTTGCCTGCACGATTCAGCGCCGTTTCGTCCCGCAAGCGCTGCTTGTCAACCGTATAACTAATCCAACCGATCATCATGTCGTCATACGTGGGATCGCCGAAACGCACCACCTGTTTCGGGTCGGGGTTGTACTTGTTCCCGGTCGAATTATCGAACAACGCAGTTACGACGATCCTGGTCCCCTTCGGAATCGCAATCGGCTTCTTCAAGTAGTAGACCGTCTGCCAGGAGAAGCTGTAGTTCGGCACGTCGATCATAACTTCTGAATGACCGTCCGGATAGAAAGCTTCGAATTTCATCGCCTTCCCGCGCAGGTGCATGTGCGGCATCAAGGTTTGAAGGTGAATGTCCTCTTTTGCGGTCCAGCACGAAGTAACCTTGTGATTGTCGGCGCCGGCCGGAATCTGGAAGTAGACGTTAGCGATTCCGTGCGTGTAGACATGCTTCTCGGCAGGCTGCTTTGCCAGCACCAATCCGATCGATGAGCGATCCTTCTCGACCTTGCCCGTCGCTTTCGAGTAGTGCATCTGCAGGAGAATCTTTGAGCCTGCGGGAATCTTTTTGACGGTACCCGGCTCCATCACACCCGGAGGCATCCCCGGCGCAAAGCCAACAAGGAGATCAAACCCGCGCGACTCCTCTTTCGTGTCCAGCGACTCACCGTTACCGCCGTTGGGAAGCGCGCATCCGTCGTCGTACACCGGCATACCGGGCTTCATGCGCATCAGGAAGCCTTCTTTGCGGAACATGGATTTCTTCTCAGCGTCCTGCTGATACTTCTCGATTTCTTCCTTGGTGAACTGCCTCTGCTTGCCGTCCTTTGATGGGGGCGAGACAAAGGCGATGATGTGGTGCACGATCTTGCGATTGCCCGGCCGCGCTTCGGCCATCTGAACGTAGACGTCTTCCTTGAAGTTGGTCGGGATCTCGAAGTACTGATACTCATCGGGCCCTGATGCGTCGAGTGTGAACTCGTCGGGCATCTGCAAAACGATATCCGGCTTGCCAATGATCCAGCCCTCGACGAACTTCGGCGGTGAGGGCAAGTCCTTCGGGTCGCCTTCCTTCGCGCCTTGATCCACCCATGCTGAGATCGTGTCGATTTGAGCCTGGCTCAGGCGGTGATCGTTCGAAAACTCACCATAGTGCGAGTCAGCGTGCCAGGGCGGCATCTGTTTGGTGGCGACTTTCTCTTTGATGGACTTCGCCCACGGCCGCGAGTCTTTGTATGAGAGCAGCGACATCGGTGCAGCTTCACCTGGACGATGGCATTCCGCGCAGTTCTTATAGAAGATCGGCGCGACATCACGTGTGAACGTGACTTCTTTGCTGTTACCGGAATTGGCGCTGCTGGAGTTGCCGAAGGCGAGCGCGATTAAACAAACAGCGACGAGAAGGGGGAGGGTTAGCTTCCTGGCCATGAGCCTGTCTCCTTTGAGGTCTGCGATCCGCCAACAGAGTTAGGGTATTCGAGCGCTTCTATCCTATTTTAGGCGGGTTCTGATGTCAAGAATTTTATGAATGTCTTTACAGGTTTTTGCCTGTAGACCTGAGCCCGGGTTCAGTTATGCAAAGAGTCCCCAAATGAAACTTGCCCGCCGACTCCTTTCGTAGATACAGTTCAATGAAAGCACAAAGTGTCTCGAGTTAGAGGAGCGGAGACTGGGGGAGGGAAGCCATGCAGGAGCACGGACTCATCGCGAAAATTCGGAAGCTGCCACCTGAAAAGCAAGCTGAGGTGGAAGACTTTGTTGACTTCCTCAACCTTCGAGTTGAGGATCGCCGCTTGACTCAAGCGGCGGCGAGGCTCTCGGAAGATGCGTTCCGGCAAGTGTGGGACAACGACGCGGACTCGGCCTATGACCAGTTATGAGTTTGGCGATGTTGTCCTAGTCCCATTTCCCTTCACCGACCAGCGCGCAAGCAAAAGGCGGCCTGCGGTAGTCGTAAGCACCACTGCCTATCACGCCGATCACATCAACCTGATTCTGATGGGCATAAGCTCCCAGGTCAGCGCCTCACCTAGGGTCGGAGAGGTCAAGGTCACCGACTGGAAGAAGGCCGGCCTAATCGGCCCTTCTGTCGTGAAAGCGGTGATGACCACAATAGAAAGAAGGATGGTGATTCGCAAACTGGGCACGCTATCAGATGCTGATCGCGATGCGGTAGCACTCGCGCTTCGTCTGATGCTCGCTCAATGATTCTCTGCTCTCTTTCGCGTTGTCGGGATGAGATCCTGTATTTCGCGGCATTTGCCTCCAAGGTGAATCATCACGTGGCAATTTCCACAAACAACAATCAGCTGCTTGAGACTGGTGCTCGAGGGTACTGATCTCTGCCCAATTGGCTCCAAGTGGTGAACCTGCGCATATCCTCTTCCTATCTCTCCGTACGCTTGATGGAAGTCGAACCCGCAACCTGGAACCTCGCATTGGAGTCGACCATTCTGAGCACGAAGTGCGGCCGCAATCTTAGCGTCCCTTAATGCGCGTTCACGCTTTCGGTGGGAGACCAGTCTTAGTCGCCGCTCTCCTTCGAGGACCGAAACTTCGTCGTCAATCTCAGCAGCAGACCCGCGGTGCTGCGCCCAAAGTTGCTCCAACTCGTGAGCCGGGCCTTCCTCAATGACTATCCCTGAAGCTTGAGTGTTCCAGTTAACACGCGCAAGCTTGCCGAACCTGAGCACGGAGAATGGAAGAATCTCCCCAGCATCTGGGTGAACCAAGTGATCAAATATCATCGGAACATAATTGGCCTGATCTCCCTGACTCGCACGAGGGTTAGCCCAGTGCAAGTCGCGAAAACATTCGCCCGTTGCCCAGCCATAACCGATAATCCCCTTGGGGTCCGCCCCCTGCTTGAGAAGGAACAATCGATCTCCTTTTTCAATGTTTTTCCGATTGCCGGAGCTCCAAGTGTCGCTAACGCGCTTACCTGATTGAACGCGCCCAGCATCTTTCGCGAGCGTTTTCCACTGCCATCTCTTTTCGTTCCACGTAAGCAAGAAAGTTCTCATTTCTCCCTCCATCGATACTGCGTCTCTCGGTTCAGCTCCTCACTCCACCTGATTCGATCCCTTCGATCGTGTTGATTAACGCTCTGCCCACCGGCTCGAGTATTTGGGGCCCGGTCATCTCAGGACTGTCCGCAGGAGTGTGATGGAAGCGGTGCGCCGCAGCCATTCCAAACGATCGATAGCCCGCTTTGAGCATGAACTCGAACTCGCCGACCGCACGCTCGACTGTCGGCGTCAAACCCGCGAGACCAGCGAAGGTAGTCTTCAGCAACGGGACAAGATCCGGACTGCTCATCAGGGTTCGCCTTGAATCTGGCTCCTGGAGCCGGTTTGGGCCGCTGGCCCCTTCTTCCCAGGCGTATGTTGCAATACCTGCTCCCAGGTGTATCCAACACAACACCCGATCCGGCGTCGGCGCGAGATCTCTCAGGAAAGCTCGCATCCCCAGCCCGCCAAGCTCGTGACCCGAAGTAGACACAAACAAGAAGCTCGCACCAGACGGACGGCGACTCGCCCATCGCGCCAGTCCCAGAAACAACGCGATGCCCGGACCTCGCTCGCCTGCGCAGCGAAACCAACCGCTCTGCGGAGTCGACACCACGATCAAGTCTTTTCCGCGATCCATCCTCGCGATGACGTTCTTCGCCTTCGCATTGGCGTCATCTTCGCCATCGAGCAGCAACGATGCTTTTGCGCTTAATCTTGCGGCCGCCATGAGCGCTGACTCATCACGAGCTCCAACCAGGACAACCGGAATCGGCCAGGGTTCTGCGCCAGCGGGTGAATTCAGCGCTACGATCTCTTTCGTTGCGCTCTCCGTCACTGCAACGACTGCTGAAGCTCCTGCCTTCGCAGCCTCATCAATAAGCCTGGACTGGATCGAGCCCTTGAGCGTTGCCGCGGCTGCCTCACCCGGAAATTTGACGAGCGCCAGCTTGCCGCGGAGCGAACCCTGCTCGGCGCGGTTATCCAAAACGGCCATCGTTCCATTTATCGGGTCCGGACCAGTCGAGTGCGGAAACCACAACGGGAAGGCTCTGATATTCTTGTCGGCGATCGTGAGGCGAGTCTGACGCACGACGAACTGACGAAGCGAGAATGATTGGAACGTAGCCTTCAATCCGGCTGCGCGAAGGCGTTCGATCAGCCACTGCGAGGTTCGCTGATCGACTTCAGTCGCTGTGCGATGCTCACCCAGGTTGTAGTATGCAATCACATCCTCGTACAGCTTCGCTCCAGAAAGCGGCCCCGAGTCGGAGACACGCTGCGTGTTAGCTGCACGTCTACTCCGCGGCCGCCTCCGATGAGCCTCGCCGACCACTTTTTCGCCAAGCAAAACGGCGCCGGCAAAACTGCCGGCGCCGCATAGCAATTCACGTCGTGTTACTTTCATCGGCCTGCTCGAATCCGATCGACGATTATCACTGCCGCTTGAGCTTGCTGGTATCGACGGTCACCGGAAGCGGATTGCCATCCATACGTAGCTTATACAACAGGTCACCTTCGACCGCCTTCTTCGCGGCTTTGATGTCGATGTTGAAGACTCGGGCCGCGTTGTGACACATCATCTTTTCTTTCGCTTGCGAAGTGAGCTGAGCATACTTGTTCCTCTCGATCATCTCGTCGGGAATCTTGTAGGCCTGAAACGCCTGGATCGCCCAATGTGGCGGGCCAAATATCGGAGTGTCGGTTCCCCAGAAAATGTGATCCTCGCCAAGCCCGTCGAGCAGCCGGCCCATCAGTTGAGCGAAGCGCGGCGGATCGGTCGTCATCACCGCCGCCAGGGCCCCAAGCTCGGCGTAGACGTTCTTGACCTTCGCCTTCTTCGCCCCTTTGGCGAGTTCGGCTTCATAAGGATAGGCGCTGTGGAACGCGATGAAGTTCAAGTCAGGAAAGTCAGTGGCAGCCCGAATCATATCGCCGGGGTGGCAGTACTCCTCGATGAACGCGCCGGGAATTCCTTTGTGGACGCAAATGTTTTTCACGCCGTGCTTGCGCAGCACCTGGTACAGCGGATAGGTATTCTTCTCGTCGTCCATGTGCCAGCCGCGAGCGTCCATACCCGGCGGATAGAGTTTCAACCCGTCGATCTTGAGGGTCTCGCATTGATAGCTGAGCGATTCGACCGCCGATTGTCCGTCCGGCGGATCAACGCAGCCAAGCACCCTGACACGCGCGGGCGCCATCGAACGAATCATCGCCGCTTCGCGAGGCGGGAACAGATCCACTCCGTCATACGCGGCCTTCATCCCGAAGCTGTTCAGGAACGCGATGTCAGTCTCGCTCTTCAAGAAAAGATCGTCGAAGAAAGTGACTCTTCCCATATCGGCGATAGGGACCGGGTGTCCCGTGAAGGTCGCGCGGTAGCCGGCCATGCCCTTTAGAAACGCCTCGCCTCGCGCATTCATCCTTGCGACTCCGCCCGCGCGCCACCAGACGTGAGTCTGAAGATCGATCAACAGCGGCGGATGAACCGACGTGTCCCGATCGGCGATGCGCTCGACGGTCGTTAGATCGAGAAAGCTTTCTTTTGATGGCGGAAACGCATCACTTCGCCGCTGAAGGAACGTGAGCCCGGCCGCGCCCGCGGCTGTCATTTTCAGCATCTCGCGCCGCGATAGCCTGGTCGCTTGTTTAGAGTTTGACATTACGTCCCCTTGTAAGATGTGAGAGCAACTGCGCCGATGAAGTTATCGCCGATGAAGTTATCATGGATTACCGCGTTGGTCACGGAACTGCTCAAAACTGGAACAGGAGAGTTATTCCCGAAGACCGGCGTGATATCGATCAACGCTCTTCGTCTTCGCGCCTGAGCGCCTTTGCGGTGTTTGCGCTTTAGCGTTAACGCGTCCCTCGCGCCAAGACGCAAATAGCAGACTACCCAAAGCTTATTACGGTTTCTTCTCGGACGCCCTCTTCAAAGGCTCAAGCTGCCTTCGAAGCGCATCCGCTTCAGGATCGGCCGGTGGAGGATTCAATACACGAGCTAAAAACCCGAGCGCTTCAATCGTTCTGGGCCGGATCGTTCGCCCAACATGATCGGCGCCGCGCAGCAGATGATACTCGTGAGGAATCTTGAAGTCCCACATGATGCGGTGAATGAACTCGGTGCCTTCGTTGATGTTGAAAGCGTCCACATCTCCGACGTCAATGTATATCCCCAATCCCGAGGCGCGAATCTTGTCCGAGTTCGCAATGCAAATCGACGCCGGATTGTTCGCCTCCCAATAGGCTTCGTCGAACGGCTTGCCAAAGATTGTCTGCATCAGCTCGTCACTACGATAGAACCGATTGCGCGGCTTCACGTCTTTCCACTTCAGAGCAGGATCGATGCCCGGCTCGAGCGCGGCGACAGCTTCAAACTTGTCAGGGTACTTGAACCCGAGCCTCAGGCCGCCGAGCCCTCCCATCGAGATCCCGAACAACAACGTGCCCTTCCGCTCGCGCGTTACCTTGTAAGTCTGTCTCAAATGGTCGAGGAACGGACCGACGATGAACGACTCCCATTTCTGTGAGCCGTCTTTGTAGTCCATGTAGAAGGAGCGCGCGGCGCTCGGCGTTACGACCACCATCTTCGGCAACGCTCCCGCCTTCCACATATCGTCGATCGCCGCGCGCAGGCGAGTGAGAAAGGTTCGGTCACCGCCGCCGCCGTGAAGAAGCAACAACAGAGGCAGCGGCCCTTTTGCGGAATCGTAGCCATCCGGCAAGAGCACGTTGTATTCGACCGGGCCAGGCACAAGCTTCGTGTCGAACGTGGACTCAACAAGCTGGCTTGCTTGCGCACTCTGACCAATCGCCCCCACGGATATAAGCAGGAAGGTAATAAACAGACTTCTCGGCATATCAGGTCCTCCCACCTCTCACTTTTCAGGCGTCTTGACAATCTGACCGGCTTTCATAATGAACGCGACGTTCATGAAGCGCGACAGGTCCGAAAGCGCGTCACCGTCGACTGCAATTATGTCGGCGAACTTTCCCGGAGCGATCGAGCCGACGCGATCTTCCCATCCGATGTTGCGAGCCGCGTTGATTCTCGCCGATTGGATAGCACCCATTGGCGTCATTCCGTACTTCACCATATAGGGTAACTGACGCGCGTTGTCGCCGTGCGGATACACCGCGGCGTCAGTCCCGTAAGCGATGTTGACCCCGGCAGCGACAGCTTTTCTAAAGCCCGCTCGCTGGGCCTCGGTGGTTTCTTCATTCTTGCGGATGAACTCGTCGGGATAACCGAGTCGTTTGTAGTTTTCTGCAATGTAGTCTCCGTTGTAAATGTCCGCGACCAGAAAGGTCCCTCGCTCCTTCATCAATCGAATGCCCTCGTCGTCGATCAACGATCCATGCTCGATCGATCGAACGCCCGCGCGCACGGCATTCTTGATCCCTTCCGCGCCGTGCGCGTGCGCGGTCACTCGGGCGCCGTACTTCGCAGCTTCTTCGACCGCCGCTCGAATCTCTTCTTCGCTAAACTCAGAGACGCCGGGTCTGGTTCCGCGCGTGAGCACGGCACCGGTTGCGATTATCTTGATGAAGTCGGCGCCCCGATGAAGTATCTCGCGCACACGCTGGCGTACGTCGGTCGCCGAATTGGCAACGCCCGCTCTAAGATCGGCCGGAAGCACGATGTCGGGACTCAGACCGGTTATGTCTCCGCCGCCCGAGCTAACCGTGATGTAAGCACCGGCTGCCGCCATTCTCGGCCCAAGCACGGTTCCATCGTTGATTGCGTCACGCAGGGCTATGTCGACGAACGCGCGATAGGTACCTACGTCGCGGACCGTGGTAAAGCCGGCCAGCAGAGTCTTCTTAGCGTTTCTCGCGCCGTTGAAGGCCATTTGAGCGGGCGATTGTTCGAGCGGCGCTCCAGGCCCGGAAGATTGGGGCAGGTCGACCAGATGGGTATGACAATCGATCAAGCCCGGCAGCACGGTGTACTTCGAGAGATCGATTACACGAGCGCCCGCGGGAATCTCCGAGGCGCGAAGCGACGCAACTTTCTCGATCTTGTCGCCGCGCACATAGATCACCTTATCGTGCAGCACGTCGCCCTTCTCGACGTCGATAAACCGGCCCGCACGGATAACGGTCAGTTCCTGCGCGGAAGCTGGCGCGAAGAGCAAAAGGATCAAGAGGAGTCGAGTCACTGCCCATTCGCCACCAACGCAAAGAGGCTGTAGGAAAGTTCGCTTGCTCATTTCGGATTATCGGCCGATTGTCCAGGTCGTCGGAGATGAGAACAATATCAAAACAAACCGAAAGCTCAAGCGCATTGCGTCGCCGGAGGCAATCAATCATTCGTGGCCGCTACGGCTTCTATCTCGATCTTGAATCCGTAATGAAGCTCCTTTACCGGAACGACCGCTCGCGCCGGGCGGTGGTCACCCATCATTCGCGCATAGACCGCGTTCACCGCAGACCACAGCTCGATGTCTGAAATGTAAACGGTCATCTTGAGTACTCGAGTGAGATCGCTACCGGCGGCTTTGAGGATTTCGCCGATGTTCTTCAAGCACTGCTCGGTTTGTTCTTCGATCGAACCGGTGAGCCTTGCTCCGGTTTCAGGATCGATCGCGAGCTGGCCCGCTACAAAGATGAGCCCGTTGTAAACGACGGCTTGCGAGTAATGCCCTGCCGGTATCGGCGCATTCGGAGTAGAAACGGTTGTAATATTCATCGCTTGTTTCCTCCAACCTCAATATGTGGTATCTTGCCACGATTCTCACACCTTGCGAGTCTTCCATTTTCCTCTTCGAAACACTATCACCGAAACCACTGCAAGCGACGACTCGGCTAGCGTGATCGCAACAAACACGCCCTTCGCGCCAAATCCAAACGGAATCGCCAGGCTATATGCCAGCGGAATCTGAAACAACCAGTAGCAACACAGGTTGATCACAGTCGGAGTGTTCGTATCCCCGGCTCCGTTGAACGATTGCACCATCACCATTCCGTAGGCGTAGAAGATGTATCCATAGCTGATGAATCTCAAGCACGACACACCATACGGCACGACCGCCGGGTCGGTTGTAAATATACCGATCAGCCGCTCGGCAAAGGTGATGAAGATGATCGCCACCAACCCAAGAAAGCACATGTTGGCGAAGCCGGTCACCCAAACCGATCGCTCCGCCCGCGCGGGCTTCCCTGCCCCGAGGTTCTGGCCCACCAATGTCGCTGCTGCATTGCTCATTCCCCACGACGGCAAGATCGCAAAGATGATGATTCGCAACGCAACCGTGTAGCCCGCCAGCGCCGCGTCACCGAATACCGCGACTATGCGCACAAGACCCAGCCAACTCGCGGTCGCTATCAGAAACTGAAACATCCCACCGAGCGAGATGCGCACCATTCGCGTCATCACCTCGACGTTGAGCCGGACCCCGCGCCAATCAACTTTGACCCGTCCTCGTCCGCTGAACAGGAACCAGAGTTGGAAGAGAACGCCTGTGCCGCGTCCGATCGTCGTCGCGATAGCGGAGCCGGTCACGCCTAGCTTTGGAAACGGACCGAGCCCGAAGATCAAGCAGGGATCCAGAACGATGTTGATCACGTTAGCGATCCACAGCACACGCATCGCTATCGAGGCGTCGCCCGCTCCGCGGAACACGGCGTTTATCAGGAACAACTGCATGATCACGACGTTTCCGCCGAGTATCACTCTGGCATAGCCCGTACCCCTTGCGATCACGCCGTCTGAAGCGCCCATCAGCTTTAACATTTCCGGCGCGAAAGCGATCGCGATGATCCCGACTGGTATGGAAGCGACGACGCCGAGAATGATCGATTGGACTGCGGCGATCGATGCGCCGTGGTGGTCCTTCTCGCCAATGCGCCGCGCGACCGTCGCAGTCGTAGCCATGCTGAGTCCCATTGCTACGGCAAACACCATCGTCAACATCGACTCAGTTATGCCGACGGTAGCCGTAGCTTCCTTGCCGAGGTGCGCGACCCAAAAGACGTTGATGATGCCGAACAGCGATTCCATCATCATCTCGAGCACCATCGGCACGGCTAAGAGAAAGATGGCTCGCCCGATCGAGCCTTCGGTAAAGTCCTGCTGCGAACCGACGACTGCTTCTCGGAGGAACCCCGCCCCGCGCCTGAGTCTTGAATCACTGCGTGGCTGTTCCAGGGAAGCTGCGACAGGTTCTTCTTTTCTTGCTTGCATGCCTTAGCCTTCGATTGTTTTCGGTTGAGAACAGTAATTGAGAACGAGGGACGTACGCGTCAGGTTCAGCCGCGCTTTCAGCGGTTCACCATTGCGTCTTTCCACTCGTCGCCATCGCGCAGAAGTTTCGGCGAGGCGTCGAGAAGGACCAGGTTGGACTCAAAAGATTTTCATACTGGGGAAATAAATACCATTTGCATATGGTGTCAGTCAATTCAAACAGGCGGATAAGAAGTCTCGGTCACCGGTTCGACTTCCAGCGCCGGATGCGCGATAGCCTTCTGGTCGCCGCGATCGAGCCATCTCTGCAGCAGCAACCACCCAACGCCGGGAACCGCAAACGCCAGACCGAGAACCGTCGCCATTCGCCGCGCGCCCAGTCCCGGATAGTCGACGCCCCACCCCGTCACAAAAGTCGAGACCGACATCGTGAGAGTCAACAGAGCCATCTCGAGCGCGAATACTCGGCCCAGGAATCTGTCCGGCACAGTCATCTGCAGAAGAGTAGTCGAGAACACCCATTGAATGCTCCCGCCCGAGTGAGCGCCTAAGACGCATATCAACGCGACCACCAGCACAGGTGAATGCGCAAACAACAGATAAAACGCCGCCGAGACGAAGAACGCGACTGTTATCGCCTGGCGCATCGTGCGAGGCGAGCCGTTTGTGATCACACCGGCGATCAACGGACCTATCAGGGCGCCAAGCCCGCGAGCCGCGTACAACAACCCTATCGAAGCGGCGCCGTCGCGGCCAAGCGGGAATATCTGCTTGCCGTAGATGGTCAGCAGCAGCAACACTCCGCCGCCCATTCCCCAGCCGCTTTTCACCAACAGAAGCGCCATCACTCGCGGATTCGATCTCAGGTACCGAGCGCCTTCGATGAAGTCGTTGATCCCAGTCGCATCGGCCACCGACAGATGCCCGCCGCGCCGCGGCCTTGCCGCGGTTAAGCGCGCTCGGACCGCCCAGATGAACGCAGCGGACACGAAGAATGAAACAGAATCGATCACAAACGCGGTGTTGCGTCCAAAAGCATCGGTCACCACGCCGCCCAGCGCCGCCCCCAGAGCCAGCGTCACCGACCATGAAGCGGCCGACAATGCATTCGCTGGAATCAACTCTTCGCGCGAGACGATGTTTGGGATCGCTGCTGACTTCGCCGGGTCGAAGAAAGTGGATACGACTACTTCGAGTGCTGCAATCGCGTAAACGAGCCACACCTGCTCGGGGCGTTGCACTAACAAAAAGCCAATCACCAGAAAGCCGCGAACGATGTCGGCCACGATCATTATGGACTTGCGATTGAAACGATCGGCGACCACGCCAGCGAGCGGGCCCGCAAAAAATGAAGGCAGCAACTTGATGATTAGAATGTAGCCGACGGCCTCGCCCGATCCGGTCAGCGAGAGCAGAAGAGTGAACAGCGCGACTGAGTTGAACCAGTCCCCGGTCTGCGAGACGAGCTGTCCGATGAACAGCCGGCGAAAGTCGTGATTGCTGCGCAGGAGCTGAGTGTAGCCAACGGCTCGTCCCGGCGGGTTCTGAGTCATTCGAGCATTCTAGTGAGGAAAAGAACCATTTTCCATTTGTCATTTTCTAGAGCCTCTTGCAAAACCCCCAACTTCAGTTGGGGGATCTTTCATTTCTACCTACGGACATCACCGCGCTTCCCCTCCGCCGATTTTTGCTCCTCTTCCGCGGCGCGAGTGGCGCCGCGGTAGAGGAGAGGACGAGACCGAACAATCGTCACCCACAACGCTTAGGCTGAACTTAACGATCCCCCAACTGAAGTTGGGGGTTTTTGCAAGAGGCTCTCGAAAATAGAAAATCACAAATGCGTCGTTATTCGCACCTAAGCGAAATCATCGGGTCAACCTTGGTCGCCCGGCGCGCAGGCACGAAACAGGCTCCCAGAACTACTCCTACCAGCGCCACGCTCGATATGAAGAACGTCAGCGGATCGGTTGCGCTCACTCCGTACAGCAACGAAGCCATAAGCCGGGTAAGCGCGAACGCAGCCGCGAGTCCCACGAGCACTCCGGTCAGACCAAGCACCAGTCCCTGTCTCAAGATCATTCGCAGCACGCCGCGCGCGTCAGCTCCCAATGCCATTCGGATTCCAATCTCCCGCGTCCGTTGCGCGACTGAATGAGCGATCACTCCGTAGATTCCAATCGCCGCCAGCGCCAGCGCCAGCAAGCCGAAGATGCCGATCAAGCCACCGGCCGTGCGCTGCTGCCAAAGAGTGCTCTCGATCTGCTCGGACATGGTCTTTACAGCATAGAGCGAAAGGTCCTTATCCAGCGCGGCCACCTCATCGCGAATCGCTGGAATAAGCCTGGTCGCAGCGCCACTGGTGCGCGCCACAAGCGTTGCTCTTCCGTCGTAGACTTGCAGTTCCGGAAGGTAAACAAGCAGCGGCATGTCGGCGAGCAGAGAACGATGCTTGGTATCTCTTGCTACTCCGATGATCTGAACCGGAGGCCGCGGCTCATGCCAGAAAGGCACCGACAGGAGTTTACCGACTGCGCTCTCTCCGGGCCAAAACCGATTCGCCAGTCTCTCGTTTAGAATCGCAACTGGTGACGTGCCCATTCTGTCCTGGTCAGTGAACTCGCGTCCTTCGAGAATCGGAATACCGAGGGTTCGAAAATAGTCTGGCGCGATACGGTTCGCATCGACTCTCAACCCGAGATCGTCGCGCGCCCGTAATACATCCGGAGGGGGCTCCTCTCCCGGAAGGAAAATCGAGAGTCTGTCGCTCCAGTCGTTGGGCGGAACTGTCTTGGCCAGGCTTGAAGAGACGACGCCAGGAAGCGCGTCCACTCGTTTGATTAGCTCCTCGTAAAACGATCTACCTTGCGATTCGCTGTAGCCTCGAATGGTGAGGTCCATCGACATCAACACAATGTTCTCGCTGTCGAAGCCTCGATCCATCGACAATGCTTTTCGCAACGTCCTAACCGCGAGACCCGCGCCGATCAGCAGCACTAGCGAGAGCGCGACCTGTGCGACGACCAGGTTGCCCTGCAGACGCGACTTGCGGTGTCCGGAGCTTGGGGCTCCGTCTTTGAGAGAAGTGACCAGATCGACTCTCGAGGCTTGCATCGACGGCGCGAGGCCGAACACGACTGCAGTCAAAATGGAGAGTAACACTGTGAACGTTAGGACTCGCGCATCCGGACTGATGTCGATGCCGCGCAGCCCGTACGCTGGTTGCTGAAAGGCCATAATCAACTGGGCGGACCAGGGAGCCAAAAGCAATCCCAGGCCGCCGGCAATCAACGAAAGCAGCAGTCCTTCGGTCAACAACTGGCGGACCAGCCGGCCACGAGTGGCTCCCAGAGCCAGCTTCACGGCAATCTCTCTCCGTCGCGATGTCGCCCGCAGGAGAAGAAGATTCGCGACGTTGCTGCAAGCAATCAACAACAACAGCATAACCGCGGCAAGCAAGAGCGTGAGAAAGTTGCGGAAGCTGACCCGGTCGTTTGAATCCAGCCCAAGACCTGCGAGCACCGAGACGCTACGACCTGCGTTGGTGTCGGGATAACTCTGTTCGAGGCCGCGAGATATCGTGGTTAACTCGGCCTGAGCTTGTTCAACCGAAGCGCCTGGCTTGATCCGTCCGAATAACCCGAGCCACCCGGCGGATCGATCATTGAACCAGTGCCGCCCCATCGTTCTCGGCATCGCCTGGACCTGCATCTTGATCGGGATCCAAACGTCGTATGCCCGCCCGGTTTCTGTGCCGCTGAAATCCCGCGGCGCGACGCCGACAATTGTGAAGTCATATCCGTTTAGCTTCATTCCGCGTCCAACAACGTCCTGATCAGAGCCGAATGCCCGGAGCCATAAACCGTAGCTCAGGACGGCGACCGGATGTTCGCCGGGTTGGCCGTCGTCGTCGGAAGTAATGAGACGCCCTACGGCGGACTTTACTCCGAGAACTGAAAAATAGTTGCCGCTAACCAGGTCGCCGCGCAGCCGTTCGGTCGCACCATTATTGAAACTGAGCGGCGTTCCGCAGTGAGCAGCCAGGTCGACTAGAGAACTACCATGGTCGCGGTAGTCAATGTAGTCCGGATAGCCAAAGCTGAACTGCACCCTTCGGTCCTGAGTGCGCTCGAGAGTGACGAGATGGTCGGGGTCGTGCACGCCGGGCAACGGTCGAATTAGGGCTCCATTTACCAGACTAAAGATCGCCGTGTTCGCACCGATGCCCAGGGCAAGCGCGAGCACGGCCATCGCCGTGACGCCCGGGGTCTTGGCGAGCAGCCGAACTGCATATCGCAGGTCTTGCCATAAGCTATCCATTGAAATGCCCTCGTTTCCTCGCGAAGTCTTCAGCAACGCTTAAACCGTTAGACGGATCAGCCCGCCTGCTTCTTCCCAACAATATGCTATAAGTAACCCTGAGCAGCAAAGACTCAGCTAATAAGGTGGGGTTATGCACATCGAGTCTCTGAAGGTGTTCTGCGATCTCATTGACACCCGCAGCTTCTCAAAGGCTGCGACCAAAAACTTCATCTCCCAATCAGCGGTCAGTCAGCAGATCCGTGCGTTAGAGGATAAGTTCAACCGCAGACTGGTCGAGCGAAGTCGAGGCGGCACTATGGTGCCGACCGAAGCCGGGATGACTTTCTATCAGGGGTGTCGCGAGATCATCGATCGCTTCAACTCGCTCACTGAAGAGATGAAAGGGCTGGGAAATATTGTGAGCGGGCAGGTTCGAGTGGCAACAATCTACTCGGTCGGCATTCATGAGCTGTCCCCTGTGCTGAAGCGCTTCATCAAGTCGTATCCGCAAGTAAACGTTCATATCGAGTACAGTCGGCCAAATAAGGTGTACGAGGACGTAATCAACCATGTGATCGACATGGGTATTGTGGCTTATCCGACGGCGCGGCCACAGATCGAAATCATGCCGTTGGGAAGCGACCCGCTGGTTCTTGTGTGCAGCCCGGAGCATCAGCTTGCGGGAAAGAAGCGAATTGATATCAGCGGTCTGGACGGACAGAGATTCATTGGGTTCGAGCGGGACATTCCAACGCGAAAGGCTGTCGACAAGATACTGCGGGACCGCGGCATAAGCGTGCAATACGTGATGGAGCTCGATAACATCGAGACCGTCAAGCAATCGGTCGAAGCTGATCTAGGGCTGACTATCGTTCCTCGAGCGACCGTCCAAAACGAAGTCCGAGCCGGGACACTGCGCGCGGTGAATTTCACCGAAAGCTTCGCGCGACCGATCGGTATCATCTATCGCAAAGGGAAAATCTTTAGCGGCGCTGCGCGAAAGTTTATCGAGATGCTCACCGAAGGCCAGCAGCAGCCGCCTCGTGAACAACCGGGTTGAGCGCTGCTTTGACAAGCCGGCGCTCGGGCGGCTATCATTCGACTTCCTCATTACGGGGCGTGGCTCAGCCTGGTAGAGCGCTCGGTTCGGGACCGAGAGGTCGTTGGTTCGAATCCAATCGCCCCGACCACTTTCAAGTGAATCGGCGAGAGCGCAATCTGCTCTCGCCTTTTCCTTTCTAAGAAGGGCTTGCCCAGGAGTGTCGCCAAATGGTTTGGAAGACTTCCGCGCCTGATGACAGAAAGGGACGAGGATGAGCCCCGTCCCTTTTCTTCCCATACTCACCGATCTGAGGACTACTTCTTTTCGACCGTCGCGGCAGGAAGCAAAGCCTCGATGCGAGCCATTCGCTGGGCAAGCTCCGCGTTCTGTTGCGCGAGCTTCGCCAGCGCTGCGTCCTTCTCTGTAATCCTGTCGCTGAGCGTCGAGATGTATATGTGAGCCTTTTCAAGCTCTTCGAGCATACCTCGCATTCGCGCGCCGATCTCGACGACCTCACGACCCTGCTCGTCAACTTGCTTTGCGCCCACGGCCGGCAAATGCCTGTTATTCCACATGAAGTCGGCGTGGTCCTCGATAGATTCCAGGGTGTAGGCCGGCTCGAAGACGTAATCCGCGAACAGCTGAATACCGCGTTGGAAAATGGATCCGTTCACATCCAGTCTGCCGGCGGGCGCCACCGTACCGATCCCAACGTTGCCGCTTTGTAATACAGTGATCCGCTCGCCTCCTCCAATTATGTTGTCAAAAACGCGGAAACGGCCATCGGCATCAACCGTTTGTAACACCCACGCATTGCCTGCCCCGCCTTTCGCCCCGAACAGCTCAAGCTGCACATTGGCGGCCGCGAATCGAGAGTTGCCGACAACGTGGAGCGGAAATCCTGGCGACGACGTCCCGATGCCGACAAAGCCGCTGGCGGAGATATCGATGCTGCTGGTCGGCGCGCCAGGCCGGATTCTGAAAGGAAGCCGGCTGCCACCCGTGACATCGCGCACAAAGAAATTAGCTTCATTGCCCGCGATGTCCCAGGTCTGCGCCGTGAAGCCGCCCGCGGCGGTTTGCTCCAGCCGGTGTGCCGGAGTGTCGCTCGTAGCAATGTGCAGATCCAACACTGGCGTCCCAGTGCGGAGCCCGACGCGGCCGGTCGAACTCACGAACAAGGAGTTGGCTGGGGCACCCGCGGCGGTTGAAAACACAATAGTCCCAGTCTCTGAATTCCCGGTAGCGCCCTGGTCTACGAACCCCAGGAAACTCGCGCCACCAGCCGCTGAACTGTTCGCCCTTATCTGCCAGTTGTTGGTTGGGAAGCCGGCAGCACTCGTGTCGTCGAACTGGATCCGCGTATTGTTCTCCTTCAGCCTGATCGTGTCGAAGCCGAACACCTCATTGTTGACGCAATCCAGCCCAATGCAGGCGCTACCCTGGACGATTATGTCGTCCGCGGTTACGACGTCCTGGATCGTGACCGCGCCTCCGTCTTTCTTCTTGGACTGAAGCTGGTTGGCGCCGCCTGAGTTCTGCTTCTGGGCTTGCGGTTCGACGCCGTCTTCCGGAGATCCTGTAAGAACCGCGCCTTTCTCTATCAGAAAGGAGCCAGATTGAACCTGGAGGTTGGTCGGCAATTGGCCGCTCCGCTGCAGCTCTTGGATAACCTCCGCGGTGTTGCCATTCTCTCTTGACGCCGCCAGAGCTTTCCTCACTTCGCGGCTAAAGTTTGGGATTACGCGCAATTCGTACGAGTAGGAACCGTCGGCCAGGCTGTTGCCCTCCTTATCTGTAAGCTTAAACGAAGGGGTCGCGCCCGCTTCAAATTCGTTACGAAACACCCCGCCTCCTGGCGCGGAGACCGTCAGGATGAGGCGGCCGTATTCAACTTGAGGCTGCCATCTCACTTCCGTCCTGTCTGCGCCGATCGCAGCGACGGACTCAACTTTGCTTGCAGATTGAGCCAGGGCCGAACCACTCAGGCACATGGCAAGCACAACCAGATATGCGAAACCTCGGATCGTATTCTGTATTTTCATTTTGGTATCCTCCTAAGGCGGTTTTGGGTTAACGGAAGCAACAAGGATCAGAGGCTTTAACGCACGGCCGAAGGGACTTACACGCCCGATTGGCTCACCTCTCGATTTCCACGCGTGGTGACAATAAGCCTCCCTGATGATATAAGACGAATGAATTGACGCCGCACCGGCAGATTTCTTGAAGCGTGAGACGCCGTAGTTTTTCTCGCCCATAACTTTGTGGCGAAAGTTGATCAATTGTGACGCCAGCCAATGACAATAGCTCGGCGATTCATAGTAAGGGGAAGAGTTCAGGGAGTGGGCTTTCGCTACTTCGCGATTCGAGAGGCGCGTCAGGCGGGAGTCGCGGGAACGGTTCGGAATTTACCTGATGGAACCGTCGAGGCAATCGCGGAAGGCTCGCAGACCGCGGTCGCCGAGTTCCGCGCCGCCCTCGAACGCGGACCGTCGTACGGTCACGTCACTCGAGTTGACGAATTGGAGATGCAAGTCACCGGACACTACGCCGGATTCGATGTTGAGTTTTGACAACAACTGGGAGATTTCGTGGACAATCTTAAAGAAATGATCCGAACCGTTCCCGATTTTCCAAAGCCGGGAATCCAGTTTTATGACATAACCACTCTGCTCAAAAATCCCTACGGCTTGCGAACCACCATCGACCGGTTGGTCGAGTGCATAGACGACCCGGACATCGACACAGTAATCGGGATGGAAGCGCGGGGGTTCATCTTTGCGCCCGCGCTCGCATATCGTTTGAAGGCGGGCTTCGTGCCAGTCCGCAAGCCGCGCAAATTGCCGGCTGCCATCGAGTCAATAACTTACGACCTGGAATACGGCACCGACACGCTCGAGATTCACAAGGACGCGATTGGCGAAGGGCATCGGGTCATCATCGCCGACGACCTGCTGGCTACTGGCGGCACGGCGCGCGCGGTTGTGGACCTTGTCGAGAGACTCGGCGGAACAGTCGCCGGGCTTGCGTTTGTGATCGAGTTGAGCTTCTTGAGAGGCCGCGACCGGTTTCCCGGCTACAAGATCGCATCGCTGCTCAAATATGACGACTAGTGTCAGAATTCATCGGACACGAAGAGTACCCGAGCGGGGCTAGATATGAACGCTCTATGCCCCCGCACGAATTGATCCCGCCCATTTCGGATGATAGACTTTAGGATTCGCATGAGCGCCGTGACGCCGACATGCGAAGTCGATAGGCAATGCCAGAGCTGAAATCAATGCCTGAAGAAGTCATCAGTGTCCGAGGCGCGCGAGTCCACAATCTCAAGAACATCAGCGTCGATATTCCCCTGGGCAAGCTCACCGTCATCACCGGGGTGAGCGGCTCGGGCAAATCGAGCCTCGCGTTCGACACCATCTACGCCGAAGGCCAGCGGCGCTACGTCGAGAGCCTGTCTGCGTACGCGCGCCAGTTCCTCGAACGCATGGATAAGCCCGACGTGGACGAGATCATCGGCATCTGCCCGGCAATTGCCATCCGCCAAAAAAATGCGACTCGAAACCCCCGCTCGACCGTTGCCACCCAGACTGAGATCTATGATTACCTGAGGCTGTTGTTCGCGCGCATCGGCAAGACGTTCTGCTCGAACTGCGGCGAAGAAGTAAAACGCGATACGCCGGAGTCAGCCGCCGGTGAAGTGTTGAAGCTCCCGGAAGACACCCGTTTCTACGTCTTGTTCCCCGCGGGGGCTGGAATGGATGAAACAGCGGCCGGCTCGAATGGCGGCGGTAAACAGAAGAAGCGAGCGTCGCGTCAGTCGGCCGCAAGCGAACGCACGCGCATCGACGCGCACTTGATGAGCCTGATGCAGCGCGGCTTCACTCGACTTTACAAGGACGGTCGCACGATCGAGCTTGCGACGCCCGACAGCTATTCGGGTACGGACTTCGATGACGCGTTCGTGTTGGTCGATCGATTGATGGTCAAGCCCGATACCAGAACGCGATTGGTCGACTCGATCGAGGTCTGCTATCAGGAAGGTCACGGCCAGGCGATCATCGAAACGGCCGGCGAGTCTCGCCTGCGGTTGCAGTTTTCAGAAGGCTTCGAGTGCAAGCGCTGCGCCCTGCGATATGCGACGCCTGAGCCGCAACTGTTCAGCTTCAACAACCCGTTTGGCGCCTGCCCGACGTGTCAGGGTTTCGGAAACACTATTGGGCTCGACTTGAACCTCGTCATTCCCAATCGGGAGCTGAGTCTTGCCCGGGGCGCGATCGAACCCTGGATGAAACCTCAATATGAATGGGCACAAAAAGAACTCCTGCGATTCGCTAAGCAGGCGGGCATCCCGACCACCGTTCCCTTCAGCCAGTTGACTCGCGAACAGCAGAAGACGATCGTGCAGGGCCGCAATGGTTTCGATGGAGTGAAGGGCTTCTTCGACTGGCTCGAAACCAAAAAGTACAAGCTGCACGTGCGGGTGTTTCTATCGAAGTATCGCGGCTACACGCTGTGCCCTGACTGCGGAGGCTCGCGGCTGAGACTCGAAGCGCGGCTCATCCGAGTCAGCGGCAAGACGCTGCCTGAAGTCTGTGCAATGAGCGCCGCCGAGGCTGCTGGGTTCTTCGACAACCAGACTCTGAGCGTCGCTGAAATGGGAATAGCCGGACGGTTGCTGCACGAGATTCGCAGTCGATTGAAATTTCTGATCGACGTCGGGTTGCAGTACCTGACGCTCGACCGCCTTGCTTCGACGCTTTCAGGCGGCGAAGCCCAGCGCATACAGCTCGCGACCAATCTTGGGGCTTCGCTTGTAGGGGCGCTGTACGTTCTGGATGAGCCATCGATCGGTCTGCATCCGCGCGACAACGCAAAGCTGATTCGCATTCTCAAGAACCTCCGCGACATTGGGAACACAGTGTTGGTCGTCGAGCACGAGCCAGAGATGATGCTCTCGTCCGATAAGCTCATCGACATAGGTCCGGGCGCGGGCGAGCTCGGCGGCGAAGTAGTCTTTCAGGGCACGACGCAGGAGATGATCAAGCGAGGTCAATCGCTCACGGCCAAATATCTGCGCGGAGAGCTCGAGATCAAGCCGCCAAAGAACCGCCGCTTGATCGGCCCTCGGTCGCTTGAGATCCGCGGCGCGAGCGAGCACAACTTGAAAGGCGTCGACGTAGATATTCCGCTGGGGATGATGGTGTGTATCACCGGCGTGTCTGGTTCAGGAAAGTCGACGCTGGTGCACGACATCATCTACGCCGGAATCAAGAAACAGCGCGGTGAATGGACCGGGCCCGTCGGCTCGTTCAGAAGGATCGACGGCGCGCAGTATCTGGATGATGTAGTGCTGGTGGATCAATCCCCGATAGGCCGCACGCCCCGTTCGAATCCGGTCACTTACATCAAGGTCTACGACGCGATTCGCGACCTGTTCGCGTCGACTCGCGAAGCGCAGGCGCACGGCTTCGATTCGTCGCACTTCAGCTTCAACGTGCCGGGCGGCCGCTGCGAGCGATGCGAGGGCAACGGCGTCGAGATAAAAGAAATGCAGTTCCTCGCCGACGTCGAATTGACCTGCGAAGAGTGTAAAGGAATGCGCTTCAAGGCGGCGTTGCTGGACGTGAAATATAAGGGCCGTTCGATCCACGACGCGCTGAATATGACGGTGCGTGAAGCGCTGTTGTTCTTTGGAAATGTTAATCGCATCGCTTCGAAGCTGCGCGTGATGGACGATGTTGGGCTTGGCTACCTGAGGCTCGGGCAGTCTGCGACGACGCTGTCGGGAGGCGAGGCGCAGCGAGTAAAGCTGGCAGCTTTTTTATCGAGGCGATCGAGCGAACGCACGCTGTACATTTTTGACGAGCCGACGACCGGGCTGCACTTTGACGACATCAACAAACTGCTTGCGGCATTCAGGCAGCTGATCGAGGCAGGTGGGTCGATCGTCATAATCGAGCACAATCTGGATGTCATCAAGAGCGCCGACTGGCTCATCGATCTGGGCCCGGAAGGCGGCGATGAGGGCGGCATGGTCGTCGCGGTTGGTCCGCCTTCCGCGATCGTCGAGTGCGAACAATCGCACACCGGTCGGTTTCTCTCAAAGGTTCTGAGCAAGTAGGTTGCAGCCTCGTCTCGCTGTGCTACACTGCATCGGAAATAACCTGTAAGGGAAGCTCACCGATGAGAAAACCACTCATTGCTTTTCTGCTGGTTGCTATTGGCGCGCTCGATCAGCCACGCGCAACTGCGCAACAAGTTCCCTTCTTATCCGAACTATTCACGCGCTACGAGGAATTCAATCGAGTCTACACCGAGAAGCGCCGGGCGCACGCAAACGTTTCCGCGATTGAACCGCTGCGCAAGCGAGGTGAGGAAGCTTTCAAACGCGGCGACATCCCCGGCATCCTCGAAGTGCTGGGCGAGGCTCAAGCGCTAGTCGCCGGGAAAAAGTGGGACGAGCGTCAGAGGTTTATCGTTTCACTGACGCTTGAAACCGACCGTCTGGTAGTCGGGCCCAACCAGATGCTTCAAGTATCGCTCACCCGGATGTTTCCGGCGAGCATTGAGAAGGCCTTCGCATTTCCGCCGACGGTGACCTTCCAGATCGTAGCGGGTGAAGCGGGTTCAAGATCCGGCGAGACACAATCGGCTCCACAGCTCACACAACCGCTGCCGATAGCAGAACGGCTGAGCATCGCAGAAACAAGCAGCAATGCGGCGCGCACGCTTTTGCTGCGCGATGGCGCCTACGATGTAGTCGCGAGGATCGAAGCAGGCGGTCAGAAAATCGCCGAGATCAAGCGGCAGGTCTACGCGATCAGCAACTTCAGCGACAGCATTGCGCAGATGTCCAACACTATTGCGAGCATCAAGAAATCATCCGACACGAAGCTGAAGTCTATCGCGCCACTGATCGCCACTCCGGAGTTTCAGCTTCAACGTCTGGCGCAGTTGATCAGGACCCGAGGCGAAGTCGAGCTCAACCCCAACCAGGAAATCGATCGCATCGAAGCAGAACTATCCGCTCTTGCGAAAGGACAGAATCCATTTGCGCGCGAACGCGGAGAAGTCGAGCGCGCGTATCAAGCGCCGGACGGCAAGCTCTTTCCGTATCGGGTGTACGTGCCAAGAAGCTACGACGGGGCGAGTGCGATGCCGCTGGTTGTGATGTTGCACGGCGCGCTCGGCGATGAACGCTACTACTTCAGCGGGCTGTTCGATCCCGCGGCGATCAAAGGCGAGGCCGACCGCCGAGGCTATATCCTTGTAGGCGTGAACGGTCGGGGCCGCTTTGGTTTGAGCCAGGAAGACGTCTTTGAAGTCATCAACGCGGTGACTCGCGATTACAAGATCGATCCTTCGCGGATCTACCTGACAGGGCATTCGATCGGTGGGATTCGGCACGTGGGTGGTCGCTTCGAGCAAACCGGAACTGTTCGCAGCCATTGCACCGGTATCAGGCGGCGCTCCGGCCCAAGGCGACGCGTTGACTGCTCTGTTGGCGAAGCTGAAGGGCACACCGGCGATGGTAGTTCACGGAGCGCAGGACGGCATAGCTCCGGTTCAGGGTTCGCGGACAATGGCGGCAGCGGCTGAGAAGGCCGGTCTGAAGGTCAGCTATCTAGAGGTCCCGGACGGCGATCATCTGAGCGTGGTGGCTTCGACGTTTCCGGCTATCATGGATTTCTTCGAGAAGAATGGGAAGGCTGCCGCCGCGAAATGACTTGGTGACTTGGCGCACGAAACGCTCGACCGTTGCGGCGATCCGTGGAGGCCTCTGACACCTGACACTCGCACCAATGCCCTACGACCTCTTTATTTCTTACTCCCACAAAGACAACTCGCGGGAACAGGTTCGCGAATTGCGCGACGCAACATTCTCATGAGCTTTTGGACGCGATTGTTCAGCAGGAAGCCGGCACAGCCAATAGATAATGAAGGATGTGTTAGCGCCGAGCATTTAATCTCAATACTTGGTGAAAGAGCATCAGCGTTTAGTCGCGGTCAAGGAATGGTTGTAGTTATCCAGACGGGTTATAGGGTGCAGCTTTATTTCTTCGACGGGATTACGAGATGCTCGTGGCATTACGATTATGCTGAACATCAATTCACCACAGACCGTGTCGGTCATACGTTTCTGAAGAACTCACCTGTGAAAGTTACATTGCAGCCGGACGAATTGCATAAGCTTCGCAAGACGGTCCAGCGTGCTTTTGGCGGTCGGGACATGATCGTGAAAGCGCTGCATCAAGACGGTCTTTACATTGATGAGCTGTTTTCTGGAAGGATTTCATTCGAATGAAGTGGTCCAGTCGTAATGACTGAAGGTGCACGCTCTGTGTGTCGGGCTTGACATTCGACAAGCCTTGAATCATCCACGACAGATTTCTAGTGGGATCTTCTTGGCACTCTCGGCTGCGGTCCTTCCCCAAGTGGCAGGAGGAAGTCGGCGCCCGGACCGATAGCCGCGTTCGTTGATCAGTTTCTCCGTGGCTGTGAGGTCGTCCTGTGGGGATTTCCAGGGACATTCTCGCGGAAAAGAGGCGGGCGCGGTGGAGGTGGATGTCGGCCATATGCTCCTGCTTTGGAGCCGCGTTACGCAATGTCCCACTTCGTCAAAGTCGCCGACGCGACGAATCTTCGGACGGAACGTGGCCCACGTCATCTCGACTCGCGATGATTCGGCAACCGTGATTGCTTTCAAATGCGGGCGAAAGATAGAATGACGGGGACAAAGGAAGCCGCGCTAAGGGGCGCTCTGATGCTAGACCAGCACAACTCAATCGTGATGGAAGAAGTAACTGATGCCCAGGGGCTCGCGGAGACCCGAGCGCGGCGCGAACGCTTTGATCGCAATTCGGCCTGGCTGCAAATGCATGCAAAAGAGGTCTACACACGCTACCGCGGGAAATGCATCTGCATAGCTGCTGAAGAACTATTTGTGGCTGACACGCCGGAAGAGGTCCTTGCTCAAGCGAGAGCTGCACATCCCGAAGAGGACGGTAGCATCCTTATCCGCTACATACCTAGCCAGAAGATGGCCCGGATCTATGCGAATTGAAGGCAAGTGGTTGCTGTGTGATGACGACGTTGTGAGGCCTGTGATCCCGGGAGAGATATTGGCCGCCAACGGTTCCTGGGAATGGGTCGAGTTTCTGCTCGACACTGGTGCTGACCGCACCGTCTTCAGCGCGGCCACCCTTGCGAAGCTTAGCCTTAAGCCTCTCAAAACCCAAGACGCCGTCAGCGGTCTGGGGGGCGTAGCTGAGTCAGTCGTTGTTGAGACTCAGATTCGCCTCACGCAAGAGACCGCGAGCACAGTTCTGTTCCGTGGGCAGTATGCGGCAGTGACCCAGATGGATACGCTCGACATCGACGTGCTGGGCCGCGACATCACCGGATTATTGATTCTCATCGTTGACCACCCTGGTGATGTTGTTTGTATGCTCGGTCAGCGCCATCGCTACAGCATCGAGCATGTCTGACAGAAAGGACCCGGCTATGGCCCCCACTAAGAACCCAAAGGTTGTCGTCGTCACCGGAGACGTGACGATGGATTGGAATCTCGCGCGCACTCGACGCTCGGATAGCGGCAGCGTCGCGTGGAACGCCGACGATTGTACCCGCACCTACTGGCAGCGAGGCGGCGCCGCGCTTATCGGCGATCTCGTCGAAGCTATTTCCGACGAATTGAAGCGAACAGGAAATCCGGACTATTCGATTCGCCAGATGGGCGCCCCCCGCGACAACGCGCTGCCCGGCGATTCTCGCTATCATCATTCACACGCGATGTGGTCCCTCTTCGACTACGACGAAAAGACCGCGCGCGACAAGAGCAAGCCTGAAGGCGCGTGGCGAGTGAGTGAGTTCCTCGGACCCGACCGATGCGTCGATTGCGACCCCGAGCAAGCGGATTGGATGCGTGTGGTCGACGACGGTCCAGCGGGGATCGTTGTGCTCGACGACGCCGACCTCGGCTTTCGAAAACATCGCAAGCTATGGCCAAGGTCGGTTACCGCCAGGAGCGGTCAGCCGTGGATTGTCCTGAAGATGGCGCGGCCCGTCGCTCAGGGCGATCTCTGGGATCACCTCCGCAAGACCCGCTCCGAAAGATTGATCGTAGTGATGGCGGTCAACGACTTGCGCCTGACCAATGTGCAAGTCAGCCGCGAGCTCTCCTGGGAGCGCACGGCCCAAGACCTGGCCTGGGAGCTTGTTTACAATCCGAAGCTGAATGCGCTCTCGCATTGCGCGCACGTAATAGTCTCATTCGAGACGGCCGGGGCCTTCTTGCTCTCGCGCGAACGCGAACCCGGGCGGGCGGTTGCCGCGCATTCCGGCAAGCTGTTCTTCGACCCGGAGGTGATCGAGGGTTCGTGGACTGGAAATCACAAAGGCGGAATGATTGGATACGCGTCGTGTTTGACGGCGGGCATCGTGCGTCAGCTGATGATGTCCCCTCACGCGCCGGACATTTACGCCGGCATCCAAGGCGGGCTCGCGGCTATGCGCACGCTTCACCTTGAAGGCTACGGCGTGCGCGGCTCGATCGCACCCGGCGCCGCGCTCGCTTTCCCAATCAAGGCGATCACAGACGAGTTGAAGGAAAGCACAACGCGTTTTGCTGTGAGCGAAGTCCAGGGCCCGTCGTCCTCAGCCACCGGCTTCTGGACAATTCTGGAGGATCGCTACACCGGCGCGCTTGGGAGTGTGGCCGAACAGATTGTGGAACAAGGCGCCGACAAAGCCTTGCGAGGCGTCCCCCTCGGTCACTTCGGCAAGCTTCTGACCGTGGACCGCCGCGAGATCGAAGGCCTTCGGAGCGTCCGCACCCTGGTGAGTGAGTACTGCCGCAAACCTAAGCCCAAGCGCCCGCTCTCGCTTGCAGTATTTGGCGCACCAGGCTCGGGCAAATCGTTCGGGATCATCGAAGTTGCAAAGTCGCTTCTGCCCGACGAGATCGAAGTGCTCGATCAGTTCAACCTTTCACAGTTTCGCCGCTCGGATGATCTGCTCGACGCGCTGCATCAGGTGCGCGACGCGGGCCTGTCGGGGAAAATCCCGCTGGTGTTTTGGGATGAATTCGACAGCGAGCTTGAGGGAACGGAGCTGGGCTGGCTTCGCCATTTTCTCGCGCCGATGCAAGATGGCCGTTTTCAGCAAGGGCAGATAAGTCACCCGATAGGCCGCGCGATTTTCGTCTTTGCCGGCGGCACCAGCGAAACCATGGAGGATTTCTGCGCCGACTTGTCGAGCACCGAGGCTCGTGGCGCCAAGAAACCAGACTTCGTGAGCCGGCTGAAGGGCTACGTCAACATCCTGGGTCCGAATCGCCGGCAGACGGGCGGGGAAGACCGGCACCACATCCTTCAGCGCGCCATACTGCTGCGCTCAATTCTCGTTCGTGATGCAAAGCACCTTCTCGACGGAGCCGGCGATAAAGGCACTCTCAACATAGATGAAGGCGTGCGGCGAGCCTTGCTCTATACCGAAGAATACAAACATGGGATTCGGTCGATCGAGTCGGTCATCGCGATGAGCCAGCTTGCCGGCAAGCGCAAGTTTGAACGCTCCTGCCTGCCGGCTATCGATCAGCTCGATCTGCACGTGGACGCCGACGACTTTCAGAGGCTGGTGGATAAAATTGATATAGAGGGGGAGTTGCTCAACAAGCTCGCGGAATATGTGCACGAGGTGTTCATGCAACAGCTCAAAGCGGACGGATATAAGTGGGGTAAGAAGACTGACGACAAGCGAAAGAGGCACAGCTCGCTAGTGGACTTTGACAAGCTTCCCGAATACGAGAAGGAACAGAACCGAAACAACGCCAGCGACATTCCAGGAAAGCTCGCGTTTGCCGGGTACGCGATCAAGCCGGCGCGCTCGAACGAACCCCGTTTCGATTTTCCGGGTGCAGACCTGGAGAAGCTCGCCGAGATGGAGCACGATCGATGGATGAAGAGCAAGATCAAGAACGACTGGCGATGGGGCCCCTAAGACGGACAAGTCAAAGAGATTGCACAAAGACATCTTGTTGTGGCGCTCGATGTCCGGAGACGAGAAGGCAGCACGCTATACGCCGGCGGAGTTGCCGGCGATTGGCAAGAGAACACTGCCCGACAAAGAAAAGGAAAAGGACCGCATGTTGATACGCGGCATCCCAAAGATACTCGCTAAAGCGGGCTACACTATCGTCAAGGTTGGGAACCAACGTTGATTCGAATCGGCGTCACCGGACATCGCATACTGACCGACCTCGAGAAGATTGAGGCCGGCGTTGAAGCAGCAGTTCGCCGAATCGAGCTGAAGTTTCAAGGGGAGCCGATGACTGTCATATCGGCACTCGCGGAAGGCGCCGACCGCATCGTAGCTCGTTACGTTCTCGCGCGGCCGGGCGCCCGACTCACCGTTCCTCTGCCGCTTACAAATCCGACTACCTCGCCGACTTCCAATCCGAAAACTCCCGGGCGGAGTTCTTGAGTTTGTTGCAACGCGCCGATCATGTAGAGGAGATGCCTGAAGCTGCCACCCGAGAGCAGGCATATGAAGCCGCGGGCGAGTACGTGTTGAACAACTCAGATGCGCTCATCGCGATCTGGGATGGCAGGAACGCTCAGGGCCAAGGCGGCACAGGCGAAATTGTGGCGCGGGCGAGACAGCGACGTCTCCCCATCGCCTGGGTGCACGCAGGCAATCGCGAGCCGGCAACTAACCGGGCAACATCGCTGGGCGATGAGCAGGGCCGGGTAACTTTCGAGAACATCTGATCTCTGACAAGCTGAAGATTGAACTATGAACGCCTTCGTGAAGAATTCTTCTTGCATTTTATACCTTGGTGGGATAAGCTACAACTACTTGGATGGCGTTAGGAGCAAGCTTCGTGAGGTCGCTATGCCGGACACGGGAATTGCAATCCTCATCGTCGAAGACGAACTGCCCGTTCGCTCTCTTCTGACCGAAATACTCAGCCCCAGGTTCCAGTGCTCGAGCGTTGAAAGCGCAGGCGAAGCCCTCAGGGTGATGGGGTCACGGTTTTTCCATTTGGCACTGGTAGACATCGGGCTCCCGGGCATGTCGGGGCTCGGTCTCTGCCGGCTCATCGTCAACCGAAGCCCCAGCACGGTCGTCGTCATGGTCTCTGGAAAGACCGACGACCAAACGGTTGTTGAAGCGATGAAGGCCGGAGCGGCCGACTACATCACCAAGCCGTTCGACGTTGCTCAAGCTATGGCGACCGTTGAGCAAGCCCTGGCGCGCCGCTTCCCCTGGGCGGCGGCCTAGCGCTGACAAGAAAGAAACCAACATCACTACCTGCCAGGCTGTTAGCTCCGGCTGCCGATTGACCACTTGCACTCTCTGATTCACAATTCCGTCCGTGAGCACACACAAATTCGAGATCTATGTTGACGGTTCGTTCATCAATGGAGCGACTGGCTACGGCGCAGTCGTACTCGACAACGGCAAAGTCGTGGATGAGTTGTCGGGCGCGGTCGACGCTTCCGAGGTCAACGAAACGCGCCAGGTGGCTGGCGAACTGGTCGCGGTAAAGAAAGCCTTGAATTGGTGCCGCGAGCATTCGGTCGACGAGGTATCGATTTACTACGACTACCTCGGCATTGAGAAATGGGCTACCGGTCAATGGAAAACCAATCAGCCTCTGACGAAGGACTACGCCCGATTCGTGGCTGAGTGCCCTATCAAGATTCACTGGCACAAGGTTGATAGTCACACCGGGAATCGCTGGAACGATCGCGCGGACGCTCTAGCCAAGCAGGGGGCGGGGTCGCGTCAGTCTGCCGTTGGGGAAGGCGACTCAGTCAACGAACTCATCAGGAAGACAGATGCATGGATCGAGTTCCTGATGGTGCGGGGAATCGACGCTCGCTTTGATCGAGTCTACAACGAGCAATTCGCGAGGGTGTATATCTTGGAGCAAGACAAAACCGTCGGGACTTTCGATTTGTACAACACCAGGAAAAAGAGGTTCTCGCCATACGTTCACAATTTTCGAGACAAAGACTTGAAGCTGAAAATCGAAACTCTGTGGGCTGAGTTTCACTCGTCGGAAAGTGTAGCGTAGACCGTTCAGTCTGCGCGCAGCCGCCGAAAAGACCCACCAATCGAGCAGACTGGACAGTCTACGCTACATTAAGCGTAACAAAGGGCGACCGCTTCTACTTAATCAGCGCCGAGTACTTATCGAGCAGCGGAAGCACAGTGTCTCGCTCAGCGGGCGGCACCATGAAGATCGCGCGCTCGACTCCCGCGCTCTCCAGTGCCTCGATCGCGGCAGGGTCGGGATTCGCGTAGAAGATCGTTATCGAAATCGACTTGGGATCACGCCCCGTGGCCTCGGCCCGCTGATGCAGGGCTGCGATCTTCTCCCCCACGTTTGCCATACGGTATCCGATCGGCATCCATCCATCACAGAACTCAATCACCCGGTCAAAAGTTGTGGCCCCGTCGCCGCCCATCAGTATCGGCGGGTGAGGTTTCTGCGCGGGCTTCGGGTACGACCAGATCTTATCGAAGTTGACGAACTCGCCGTGAAACTCTGCTTCATCCTTCGTCCAGATCTCCTTCATCGCGAGCACCCGCTCCCGAAGCAGACGCCAGCGTGACTTGTACTCCGTGCCGTGATTCTCCATCTCCTCGGCGTTCCATCCGCCGCCGATGCCAAAGATGAAGCGGCCGCCCGAGAGCATATCGAGACTGGCTACCTCTTTCGCCGTCGTGATCGGATCGCGCTCGATGATCAAGCAGATGCCGGTCGCGACTCGGAGTTTTGTCGTAGCCATCGCCGCCGCGGTCAAAGCGACAAACGGATCGTGGGAGTGCCAGTACTCCTTGGGTAGATCTCCACCGGCGGGATAAGGCGTGCGGCGGTTTGCCGGGATGTGAGTGTGCTCGGGAAGCCACAGCGACTCGAATCCGCGCTGCTCAAGCTCGCGACCCAGATCGTCTGGACGGATCGCGTAGTCGGTTGCGAACATTGCCACTCCAAAAAGCATGAAGCCCTCCTGGTTGAAATGTGAGAAGCGACGCGCATGATACAGCGCCTGGGTGGTGGCTCGCCAGCGTCCGACAAACGCTGACAGAGAGCCGGTGCGCATCAGGCGTCCACTCGTGGAATTAAAACTGCCTGCGATGTCTGATAGTTGAGCGAATAGATGCGCAAAGTGCCACGGAAACAACCCTGGTGGCTCGAATCGGGACGTGACCGGTGTGCGATATGCAGTCATGCGTACGTGTACGAAACAGGCTATCGCTGCGTGGCTTGTGATGGCGCGCTTTGTTCGTTCTGCGTAGAGGAAACCGTTTCAGTTAGCGTGCTCTGCGTAACCTGTAAGAGTCCTGAAGAGGCTGAAACGTAATATGGCCGCACGGGCGATTTGGAAAGGCAAACTAAAGCTCGGCACGACCGCCGTTCCTGTCGATTTATACTCCGCCGTAGTCGACAAGACGGTGCACTTCCACATCCTTGAAGAACGAACAGAGTCCCGGGTTAAACAGCACATGGTGAATCCCGCAACGAACGAAGAGGTGCCCAACGACGAGATTCAAAAAGGCTATCAATTCGAGCCGGGCACGTTTGTGATTCTGACAGATGAAGAACTGGAAAAGCTTCGACCCAAACCCTCGCGTGACATCGAGATTATGCGATTCGTTCCGCCGGAACACATCAGCAGCCAGTGGTACGATCGGCCTTACTATCTCGGGCCGGACGGCGACGAACAAGCCTACTTCGCGCTTGCGGACGCCCTTGCAAATCAAGAAAAGGAGGGCATCGCGCGTTGGGTAATGCGCGGCAAAGAATACCTGGGAGCGCTCCGCTCACAGGATAATTATTTGATGCTGGTTACGCTGCGCCATGCCGAGGAGGTTATCTCGGCGGATGATCTGCCCGCACCTGGCGGTCGAGCCCTGGATAAAAAAGAAATCAGCATGGCAAAGCAACTGGTCGAACTGCTCGAAGGTGAATTCGACCCCGCGGAATTTCAAGATGAGTATCGCGAACGAGTCGAGGAGTTCATTGCGCAGAAGGCAAAAGGTAAGAGACCGCGGCTTCACGCGGTGCAATCCAAACGAGGGACTTCATCGCTCGACAAAGCATTGTCCAGGAGCATCGCCAACCTGAAAAAGCAAAAGGAGAAAGTCGCTGCCTAGACGAGCCAGACAAGAGAAGACCGAAGGCAAAAAGGCGATGATGCGGCCGTTATGGTCGGGCACGATCACCTTCGGGCTAGTCAGCGTTCCGGTGGATATGTATCCCGCAAACCGAAGCGATCGCGCGCCGCTGCGAATGCTCTCGCCAGACGGTGTTCCGCTCAGTCGGCGATATTTCTCGCAGGAAAGTGGCCGAGACCTCGACGACGATCAAATGATCCGCGGATATGAGATCGAAAAGGGAAAATATATACTCGTCACCGATGACGAACTGGAAAAGCTCGCTCCACGGAAGAGTCGCGACATCGATTTGCGGCGCTTTGTAGATGAACAGGCGATCCCACCGATCTACTTTGAACGCGGATACTATCTGACTCCAGGCGCCGGAACTGAAAAAGCCTATCGTCTTCTCGCCAGGATAATGGAAGACAGAGGGCGGGTGGGCATCGGAACCTTTGTTATGCGCGGTAAGGAATACCTGGTTGCGATAGCGGCGGAGAACGGAATTCTGCGAGCACAGACCCTTCGGTTTGCTGACGAGATACGTTCCCCAGAGGACATCGGCCTGCCAAGAAAGAAGAAGGTGGCCAAATCGGCCGTGACCAAATTCGAGAAGTTGATAGCCGGACGCTCGGAGAAGCAGCTCTCGACCAAAGAGCTGAAGGATGAGCAGACGGATCGCGTCCTAAAGCTTGTGAAATCGAAGCGGTCTCGCGGGAAGGACATCGTTGAGGCGGAAGAGGAGTCGAGCGGCGGCGGCAAAGTCGTAGACATTATGGATGTGCTGAAGAAGAGCCTCGCCGCTAAGGCATGATCTGACTGGAGGTCCATACTATGCGAACAACAACTCTTATTGCGGGGCGATTCTCGTTTAAGGTTAGAAGCGTGTCAGTGCTCCTGTCATTGACAGGATTCGCGCTTCCACTAGCGACTGCTTGCCGGACTTCGGTCAACGAGCAGAGCAGAAACGTCGTCGTCAACGCACCCGCGGACGGCGTTGTTCGTCGCGTGCTAGTGGGTGAAGGCGCAGCCGTCGACAAGGATGCGGCGATAATCGAGATCGCCGTGCAGCGAGAACACCCGCAAGCCACTCACGCGCGCGACACCAACGCCGATCAAGCCCGGGCCGTGCGTGCTGCCCAGACCGACCTCGCTGCTGCTGAAGGCGAAGCCAGTCGGACCGCCGGAGACTTGAGGCGCATCGAGCCTCTGGTTAAGCGAGGCCTGGCTTCGCAAGCAGAGTTGGATAAGGCTCGAGCGCAGTCTCAAGACGCGCAGGAACGGTTACGACTCGCGCGGGAGAAAGTAAAAGGCGCCGAAGCTAGCCGCGAGCAGACATCCTCGACGGCAGCGAACGAAGAGATTATCGCGGTCCGCGTACCCGCTGCCGGCATCGTTCAGACGCTAAGCGTTCGTGCGGGACAGATGGTAGCAACCGGCCAGCCGGTTGCGACATTGATCTCGAACTCTTGAAACCGATCTGTTATTCGGGCGGTCGTTTGCCTGGCCAGTCGAAATCATAGCGCAGCCTTTCCAGTCGTCTCGCACCAACCTTGGAAGACGACCTTGCCCTCCTGTCTCTTTTCCAGGACTTCAAATCGTCAGGTAGACATGCGTCTACTCGTGTGCGCTAATATGACCACGCTCAACGCGGTGTTGAACAAGCCACGCCGCGCTGGAGGAAACGTGGACGAGACATTTCAATTCCTGATTCGTCACGGCTACGCAGTGCTGTTCGTTTGGGTGCTGGCCGAACAACTTGGGCTGCCTTTGCCCGCGACTCCGCTGTTGCTCGCGGCGGGCGCATTGGCTGGGGCGGGTCAGATGAACCTCTGGCTTGCGCTCGCTCTCGCAGTCCTCGCGTGCATGTTAGGCGACGTCAGTTGGTACGAATTCGGAAGGCTCCGCGGAGGCAGGGTGTTGAACCTGCTTTGCCGCATTTCCCTTGAACCCGATTGGTGTGTTCGCAAAACGGAGAACGCGTTCGTTCGTCACGGATCGCGCTCGCTGCTGATCGCCAAATTCGTCCCCGGGTTGAACACGATGGCCCCGCCGCTTGCTGGAATAATTGGGATGCGGCTTGGGCGCTTCCTGATCTTCGATGCGCTGGGAGCATTGCTTTACCTTGGCTCCTTCATCGGCCTCGGATTTGTGTTCAGCAACCAGCTTGAACGAGTGGCCGCGCGCGTCGCGAGCCTCGGCTTCTCTCTGCTTGTGATTCTTGTGTCTGGACTGGCGGCTTACATAAGCTGGAAGTACGTTCAGCGCCGGCGATTCATCCGCAGCCTGCGAATCGCGCGCATCACTCCCGAAGAGTTGAAGCGCAAGCTGGAAGCGGGTGAGGATCTCGTCGTCGTCGACTTGCGTCACTCGCTGGACTTCGACGCCGAGCCGCAAACAATCCCCGGCGCATTACGCCTGGCACCCGACAAAGTTGAAGAAGGTCACAATCAGATTCCGCGCGACCGCGAGATCGTTTTGTTCTGCACTTGACCGAACGAAGCGACCAGCGCCCGTGTGGCGCTGCTTTTGAAGCGGCGAGGCATCGAGAAAGTGCGACCTCTAGAAGGTGGTTTTGCGGCGTGGTACGACCGAGGCTTTCCGGTTGAGGGACCAGCGGTCCATTCCTCGAGTACGGCCACTCAACCAGGCGGCGATTAGCCCCTCGTCCATTTCTTTACGGTGAGACCCAGTGATACTTGTCGATCAACTTCCCACCACAATCGAAACTAAAAGACCAGGCCTCAGCCAATGGACCATCGTACCAGTATAATCCATTATTAGACCTTCATTGTGACGGCGTAAGATTCACCTCCAGCACGAGGCGTTGTCCGAGGCAAATTGCGCGAATGAGATCGGCGCCCGCCCAAGGACCGTCTGCACGTCAGATGAGACCGGCGCGCAGAAGCCATGGCGGACCAGCCGGTAAAAGCCAAGCAACCGTTCCGTCCGCTCTGGCGAAAGACCGGCAGCTTCAAGAGATTTTCGCGCGGCCTCTTCGCTGATCGCGACGTACTGAACCGTTCGGCCCGAAGCGCCGGAAATGGCTCTGGCGATCTCCTGGTGATCAAGAGCCTCCGCACCTGTGAGCGTGTAAGCCTTGCCTGTATGACCTCGCTTAGTCAGCGTCGCGGCGGCTACGGCCGCGATGTCCCGCACGTCGATGTAAGAGAGCTTCGCGTCGGCGGCCGGAATGTGGATCGCGCCAGTTGAGCGGATATCCTGAAGCAGCCCACCCGAACTGAAAATCTGCATGAAGAAGTTTGGCCGCAGGTGCGTAAAGCCAACTCCGGAATCTTCCAGGTATCGCTCGACCTTCCTGAGCGCGAAGTCATCACGACTCTCGGCGCCCATTGCTGAAAGGTGACGACCTGGCGGACGCCTTGCCGTTTCATCTCATCGATCAACGGGTAGACCATCAGGTCCGCGTGATCGTCTCCCGGACGAGCAATGAGAAAAACACAATCTACGCCCTCGAGTGTCGCTGCAAAAGTCCGAGGCCGCTCGAAGTCGAATTCTACGAACTCGACTGCGCTGTGTGGGCTGCGAGCCGCGGCCGGGTCCCTTGTCGCCGCTCGCACTCTCTCACCCATTCGGCTGAGTAGTGTGACCAACTCGCCGCCAACCAATCCGGTCGCTCCGATCACGAGAACTCGTTCTTGCATTAATGGGCTCTTGCACCTTCCGACTGGTTCAATTGCAACTAAGACACAAGGCCATCCTTAAAGCCGGCCGATCCGCGGCGGCTGTCGATGCACCCTGCCCGGCTACGCTCCCAGGTAAGCCTCGCGGACGCGCTGATCATCGAGCAGCTCGCTGCCCAAGCCTTCAAGCACTACCCGTCCGTTCTCGAGAACGTAAGCCCGATGGGCAAGCTTCAAGCTCTGCTGAACGTTCTGCTCTACCAACAGCACGGTGATACCCTCTCGATTGATCGTCTGAATAATCTCGAACATCTCGCGCACGATGATCGGCGCCAGACCGAGGCTGGGCTCGTCCAGAATCAACAGTCGCGGCCGAGCCATCAGCCCGCGAGCGATCGCCACCATCTGCTGCTCACCGCCCGAGAGTGTGCCGGCCATCTGGCCCTCGCGTTCTTTGAGCTTAGGGAAAAGCGCAAAAACCCTCTCGAATGATCCCGCGCGCTCCCGGCGAGCTTCCTTACTGACCGCGCCTAGCTCGAGATTCTCTTTGACGCTCATCAACGGGAACAGCCGGCGCCCCTCGGGCACGTGAGCGATGCCGCGCGCGGCGATCTCGTGCGCTTGCAGCCGGTCGATGCGCTCGCCGGCGAAGATGATTTGTCCGGCGGCAGCGCGCACTACGCCTGAAATTGTTTTCAACGCGGTGCTCTTCCCCGCTCCGTTGGCGCCGACCAACGTTGCTATCTCAGCTTCTCGGACGGCAAACGTTACGCCCCACAAAACCTTAACGTCGCCGTAGCCGGCGGTCACGTCCTTCAGAGCGAGCAGTGTGTTGTTCGTCAAATCGATCTCCGCAACGAAGTTCCAGCGTGCCGAGTTGCACCGGCGCGGACTGAATATAAGGCCCGAACCACCCCGAGACAAGTCCGAGGCTCGGAATGAGTTCGTAGTTCGGCCTTCAGGCAGAAGTAGCAGGCCCAATTCTATTTTCCATTTGTCATTTTCCATTTCCCATTTGGCATTTTATGCTTGCCGTTGACTGATTCTCTTCAATAACAAATGAAAAATGGCAAATGGAAAATGGAAACTAGAAATGACGGCTTCCACCTGATTGCTGAATTAGACTCAGTCCACCTGCTTCGATTGAGGGCCAACCGGCTTTGATATAAGATTGCACCATATAAGATTGCATTCAGAAAGGAGTACTTCTTATGCGGTCAAACGTTCGTCTGGTTTTGCCCTTCATCCTCTCAGTCGGTTTGGTTGCGCCAATCATTTCAACAACTCACGCGGCACAGCAGCCTCAAGCACCCGCCCAGGCATTTGAGCCGCTCGTCAATCGAATGCGCGACGGCCTCAAGCTGAATGAAACACAGGTCGGCGAGTTACGAACAATACTGACGACACACGCAGCAAAGCTGGTTGAGCTTCGCAGCCGCGCTCAAGCAAACCCTTACGCGCCGGGGCTTCAGACTGAAGTCGATAAAGAGCAGAAGGCTATCAGAGACGAGTTCAGCCCGTTTCTCGACGAGGACCAGAAGGGCAAGCTTCAAAGCATTGACACGAGACCGCCAGTGCCGCTGGGACCGCCCTTCGTGCTGATCAACATTCTTCCGCGTATTCGCATCGAGCCGGGCACGGTCAAGCTCGCAAACGCCGAGCACTTGATTCCCGCCCCGGCTGCAACGGCAAAGGGCCGCATCGCACGTTTGACCGAAGACCAGAAAATACTTCACCTGCTCAACCGCATCACCTATGGGCCGCGCCCCGGAGACATCGCGCGCGTGAAGGAGGTCGGCATCGACCGTTTCATCGATGAGCAGTTGCGCTCCGAGTCGATTGACGATTCAGATCTCGCGAAACGATTGGAGGTTTTACCTACGCAGCGAATGGCTTCGGCGGAGCTGTATCAGTTCTATCCGCCGCCGCAGATCGCAGACCAGCGTGCGAACGACAAGAACGCTCCGCCGATCTTCGGACGCCCACAGCAAATCAGTGGCGAGCTTGTTCAGCAGAAGCTCGTGCGCGCGGTGTCGAGCAATCGCCAGCTCCAGGAGGTGCTCACTGATTTCTGGTTCAACCACTTCAACGTGTTCGCGCAGAAGGAAGCCGATCAGTGGTTAGTGACCAGCTACGAACGCGAAGTGATTCGCCCGCGCGCGCTCGGCAAATTTCGCGACTTGCTGCTGGCGACTGCCGAGAGCCCGGCGATGTTGTACTACCTCGACAACTGGCTATCATCCTCGCCTGATTCCAAACAGCCCCGTCCTCCGGCGCCGCCGCGACCGCAAAACGGTCAACAGCCAAGACCGGCTCCTGGAGCCAATCCCAAGCCGCCCGAGGGCGTGACGCCTGGGCCTCAAGCGAACCCAAAGCCATCCGAGGGCGTGAGCCCCCCGCCGGGCGCCGATCAGAACAGCGCGATGATGGCCAGGAAGGAAGGTGAGCAGAAACCTGCCGCCCAGAATACCCAGCCACCACCGCCTCGGCCTCCCGCGCGAAAACCGGGCATCAACGAGAACTACGCTCGAGAGCTTTTGGAGCTCCACACACTCGGGGTCGACGGCGGCTACACGCAGAAGGACGTGCAAGAGGTCGCGCGCTGCTTCACGGGCTGGACGATCGATCGTCCGTTTCAGGGTGGCCCCTTTGTCTATCGCCCCTGGATGCACGATGACGGCGCGAAGACCGTGCTCGGCGTGACGATCCCGGCGGGAGGCGGCGTTAACGACGGACTGCGGGTGATCGAGATGCTGTCGAAGCATCCTTCAACCGCGCGGTTCATCTCGAAGAAGCTTTGCCAGCGATTTGTCTCAGATGATCCGCCCGCGCAACTGGTCGAGCGCATCGCGCAGGTGTTCCTGAAGACCGATGGCGACATCCGCGAAGTCATTCGGGCCATCGTAACCTCAGCGGAATTCAACTCGCCCGCTGTGTTCCGAGCGAAGATAAAATCGCCACTCGAATTGGCCGCCTCGGCGATTCGCGCGATTGATGGCGACACCAACGGCTCGCCGGCGTTGCACGATTGGATTCGAAGGATGGGCGAGCCCCTTTATCAGTACGCGTTCCCGACCGGCTACGGAGAGGACTCGGCGAAGTGGGTGAACACCGGTGTGTTCTTCAATCGGATCAACTACGCGGTGGCGCTGGCAAACAATCAGATAAACGGCACAAGCTACGATCCGATGCGACTGGTCGCAACCGAGGCGGGTACGAATCCGGACATGCTAACGAGCCAGCTCTCCGCGTTGATCGTTCACACCGAGCTTTCACCCGAAAGCATTCGCGCGGTTCGCGCAGGCTTGGCCGATCAATCGCCGACGACGGCGAATGCGGCGCGCCCAGCAATGAACAGCGGAGAGCGGCCTGAGATGGTTCCGGTGAAGGCATCTTCCGCGCCGGACGCGAATCCCGAGCGCCGCCGAATCGCGCAACTGGTCGGCCTTTTGATCGGCACTGCGGAATTCCAGAGACGATAGGGCCGACTCCGCTTCCAGCAAGAAGGAGCACGCTTAAGATGACTAACTAGCTCGTCAGAGGTTTCAGCGGGCTGTCTGTCGCGATCTGCTGTTGTGTGACCTGGGCTCCGCTTCAGCCATCACGGGCGACTACTGCCGAAGCGCAGGTTGAAAACCGGCAGCCCTACAAGCGTACCGGCGCCGAAGGGGCGGTGACCGGGCAGATCCGGTTTGAGGGCGAGGCCCCCGCTCGAAGGAAACTCGACATGTCTCAAGACGCCAACTGCGCGGCGGTTGCCCGAAATCCTCGAACCGAGGACGTCGTTGTGACTGATGGCAGGCTGGCGAATGTCTTTGTCTACGTAAAGGGGGGCGCGCTGGAGAACACTTCGTTCGAAACTCCGCAGACCCCTGCTTCGCTTGATCAGCGGCAGTGCCGGTTCGTCCCTCGAGTATTGGGAATTCAAACCGGGCAGAGTCTAATATTCTTTAACAGTGATCCAACCACGCATAATATTCACCCCGTACCGAGAGTAAATCTGGAGTGGAATCAGATGCAGGCCCGAGACGGGATGCCGCTCGAGACACGCTTCAGTCGCGTGGAGACGCTGATCCCGGTCAAGTGCAATCAGCATCCCTGGATGAAGGCCTACGTTGGAGTGCTCGCACATCCGTTTTTCGCCGTCAGCGGCAGAAATGGTTCCTTTAAGATCGAGGGCTTGCCCCCGGGTGAGTACACGCTCGTTGCTTGGCACGAAGTTCTTGGGGAGCAGACGGTGACACTCTCGATCGGTTCAATGGAAACAAAGTCGATCGAGCTTGTCTTTACCACCAGCAAAGTTGGCCGCTTATCTGGTTCTCTCAGAATGGAGAGCCCGCTGGTCGTCGAACAATGACGAGGCACGTGAACGCCGGGTTGAAAGAAAGCCACACCCATTTCCCGGTAAGAATCTCTACTCAGTCACAATCGATTTGGAGGTAGACCGATCTTGGCCTCAAACAAGAGACTTGGAGTTGGATTCATCGGGAGCGGGTTTAATACTCGCTTTCACATAAGGTCGTGGGTCGGCGTGCGCGACGCAGACGTGCGCGGAGTCTGGAGCCCTAACGCGACACACGCCGAAGAAGCAGCGGCGCTCGCGCGATCCTTGCGAGTCGGTGACGCGAAAGCATTCAACTCCATCGAAGAAATGATCGCCGATCCCAGCATCGATTGCATCTGGCTGTGCGGGCCGAATCACATGCGAATCGAGAACATGGAAGCGATCGTCCATGCGATCACCACGGGCAAAGGTCAGCTTGTCGGAATCGCTTGCGAGAAGCCGCTCGCGCGCAACGTCGGCGAGGCAAAACGCGTGGTCGAGCTTGTCGAGAAAAGCGGCTTGTTACACGGCTATCTGGAGAACCAATTATTTACTCCGGCCATTCAACGCGGGCGCGCGCTGATCTGGGCTCGAGGCGCGGCGTTGACCGGGAGGCCTTATCTTGCGCGGGCGGCCGAAGAACACAGCGGTCCGCATATGCCGTGGTTCTGGCAAGGTGAGCTTCAGGGCGGGGGCGTACTCAACGATATGATGTGTCACAGCGTCGAGGCTGCGCGTTACCTGCTCACTGAGCCGGGCAAGCCTCGCGCAAGCATTCGTCCCGTCGCGGTCTCTGCACAGATCGCTTCGTTGAAATGGTCACGCCCTGAATATGTGGAGCGGCTCAAGCAGATGATGGGCAGCGCCGTGGACTACGCCCACAAGCCTTCAGAAGATTTTGCTCGTGCGACCGTGAACTACGTCGATGAGCAGGGCCATCCAATCATCGTCGAGGCCACGACCTCCTGGAGTTTCGTCGGAGCCGGCCTGCGTTTGAGCCAGGAACTGTTAGGGCCGGAGTACTCGCTGTCGATCAATACGCTCGACAGCGGGCTGAAGCTCTTCTTCAGTCGCGAGGTCAAAGGCGCAGCGGGCGAGGACCTGGTCGAGAAACAGAACGCCGAACAAGGCTTGATGCCGGTGGTGGCTAATGAAGAATCGGACTACGGTTACGAAGGAGAGAATCGCTACTTCGTGAGTTGTTTTCTGGAAGGCAAGCAGCCTGAGGAGAGTTTCTACGACGGGTTAGAAGTCTCCGAGTTGCTTATGACCGCTTACATGAGCGCCGAGCAGCGCCGTGTGATCGAGTTCCCCCCGAAGGACCTCGATACATTTGTACCCGCAGTCGCCCGCGGCGCGTGGAAACCCTCTACTTGATTTCCTTCAGAGGCAATCTTTGTTTGCCGTGCCGAACTGTCAGAATTGACACTCGCTTAGGTTCGACACGATAGACAACTCGGTAATTCCCGAAAATGATCTCTCTGATGTTCGGGCGTTTCAGCTCGGGGACGGCTCTGCCGGAATACGGAAAACTCTCGAGTCTCGAAACTGCGCCAAAGATATCGATCAAAAACAGTCTCGCGGCTTGAGCATCATCCTCGGCAATGTAGTCCGCGATCTCGTTGACCCTCTCGAGTGCAAGCGGGGACCATATGATTTTCATTTGCCGATTCGTTTGAGCGCCTTCTTGCGCGCAGCCGAATGAGTGATTCCCTGGCCGCCGTCGATCTGATCCTCACTAGTATGAACGTCCTCGAGCAGTTCGAGCTTCGCGAGTAGCTTCTCGTATTCGGAGACGTCGAGCAGGACGGCGGCGCTCCTCCCCTGCTGAGTGATAACGAGTGGCCGTCTCGTCCGTTGAACTTGTCGAACAAGAGAAGCCGCGTTTGCACGAAACTCAGAAATGGGCTTCACATCCTGGTCTAAAACAACTCGCTGCATAATGAATCTCCTCGAGCATGTCGTATCATAAGAGGTACACGCAAACGTACCAGTCCCAGTCCCAATGAGTCAACGAGTCGCTGACGAAAGTATAGGCCGCGTGAAGATGTCTATTCAGCGAGCGGACAGACTGATGCAGGCAGTTACCTGATCGTGTTCTTCATTCACAAGTCGGGAAACGTTGCCCTTATCTTGAGCGCCCGAGACATGGATAATAGGAGAGAAGACGCGATGAACGAAAATGATGATGCACAACTGACGCCTATTTCCGGAGCGCGGACGCCGAAGAGATCGGTGAGTTCATGGACAGCCATAGTCTGGCTGATTATTGCGAAGAAACTGATGAAGTCGAATTTGAAGTAAGGCAATGCGCAGACGACGAATAACCAATGAAACGACCTGTTGAAAGAAAAGGGACCCTGATATTAGCCACATTGTGTCAGAACGGGGTTCTCATTTGCGCGGACCAAGGCCTTGTCGCTAGCGATAAGGCAGGTACATATACCCTTGTTTCAAATAGTGAAAGGAAGATATTTCGCCTTACTGAGAACGTCGTGTTTACAGCCTGTGGATCTATTAGGTTTGCTGAAAGCGATAACTCAACAGAACTATTCAATGCGATTGAGATAGTCCGGGACTATTTCGCCAAACAGGAATTCGATAATACTGATCGCTTCTGGAAGCACCTTGAAGATGAAGTGATAGGCAGTTTCAATCAAAATCTCATTGTGGGCAAAGACATCGATGACTGGCCCTTAGAGGAAGCCGATGAAGATAAGATCTTGATGAGACTCATTTTTTTCTTCATGGATGAAGCAAGGCGCGTATTCTTGGCCGAACTGCATTTCAGGTACGTCCGGCAAATCCCAGTAGAAGTATCGATAAAAAGCGAGAAGTCCTGGTTTAGGGGCTTAATATATGCAAATGGTCACACAACTCTACTACGCAAAATTTCTGATGGGGATAAAGCACTTCAAGACATAGCCTCACACCCCTTGGTGAGGATGTTTCTCTCCGGAAGAACTGAACCAAAGACGATTAGGCTTCAACACGCGAAGGACTTTTGTGAAATCATCATGAAAGCAAGTAAGGAACGATTGGCCGACACTTGGGTTAGCTCAGAATTCAATTGTGAGCTACTGAACGGCCACATTAGGTTTGTGCCTTTGGAAAAGGTACCGATAGTCAAGAACACAAAACTGTCTAATCGGAAGAAGCGAAGAAGGTAGACAGCGATGACAGATTCAGGAATGCCCTAAGCCCTCACCTCGCAAGTGACCTTCGGTCTCTGAAACACTTCGATCTCGTCAAATGAAAACACGAACCGGGTGAGCTACGAGGTGACCGTTGCTCCACTGGTCAAAAGGGTTGTGAATCTCAATCAAGCTGGCCTGATATGTTCCGGCGCTCAGCACCCGGTAAATGTAGAAGTTGTCTTGGTGAAGCTCCGCGAATTCCCATTGCCTTCTAGAGACATCGAACCACTCTTTGCCCTCAGTTTTTGTGGTCTTGACCTCTATGTAGAATTCCCTACCATCATCGGTAACCTTTATGTCGTGTCCTGTCCCGGTGTCAGCAACTCTGTTTAGCCATCGTACCTGGACTAGCATCCGCTCTTCCTGCCAAATATTGAACCCATCGTAGATCGTCTGTAACTCAGCGCCGGGATGCTTCTTGACCAACTGTTCTCTTAGATATTTGATTGCATACCCTTCACCCCATCTCCCGATCTTCTGCTTATCTTCGAGCGTCAGGCCGTCTGAGAACTGATCTGCTTCGGAGTGCACCGCCCCGACGGTCGAGGAAGCTTGAGGTCGATTAGCCTCTACGCTCCGGGAATTGCGGAATCTACGCCGCGTTGCCTCGAACTGCTCCACCCGAACCTGAGCATCTTCCGGCTCACACTCAGCTTGCCATCTCGGCGTCTCGGTTTTGAGCAGTGTAGTCTCCTCTGGAGGGATAGTGCGAACTGGCCGTGGAGGTCGAGATCGGTTCTGAGAATCTGCTGCGGAGAAATCGCTAGCCTTCCCAGTGCGCGAGCCGCCGCTTATGCCGTCTGGAGTCTTCAAGCCATCGGGGCGCGGAGCACGGGCGCTCTGGTCTGCCACACGTTCCGGGTCTTCATGATGTCCGGCGTATGCTGGTGCCTCTGTGAAAAGCTCAATGGTGATCGCTTCGGCACCTTCGGCATCTATCGGTTCATCGTCGAATGGCTCCCCAATGAGCCCACCCTCTTCGTCAGCGGAGATCTTTGAGAATTCCCGCCGCTCATTCTCTGTAGCGGTAGCGTTGCTTGTGAACTCATCAAATAGCTCCCCCTCCTGTTCGGCCTCGGCTCGCGCATCCGCGATAGCGGAATCGATTAGCGCCTTTGTGTCGGCGGGTGCTCGGATGCTGAGTTCTCCCAACTCATCCGGTGGTAGTTCACCGATATTCCTTTTTGCTAATAGTTCCTGAATCCTTACTTCGCTCTTCCTATCAAAGGCCAACATCAAAAAGTCTTCAAGCCCAGGAGGATTTCCTAGCATTCTCGCAAGTTCAATCGCCAAGAGGTCGCTATCACCCTCCTTTGACGCGTCAACATACAGGTTGCCTTCATCCAAGCATACGTTTCTTGGCGCGGTGGCCAATTCACCCATTAGGCGGTATTCGACCTTGATACTTGGTACCCTGTAGCAAGTGAGGTGCTTCAATCTATCGAGTCTGCCGTTCGCTTTCAATTCGTCGTAGAAACCGATTTGAAGGTGAAAGAGGTAGCGCAGAATGTATTTAACAGTCAGGTGAATCCAAGCCGTGGTGACTTCGTCGATCATCCCAGGATCCCGGAGCACAAGACGCCGATTCACGACGTCGCTTGCACTACGTATGCCTGCGGCGAGCAAGAAATGGCTAATTCTTCGCTGGTTGTAGTTAGGTGTGAGCTTCAGAAAACTCAGAGAGATCTTACCCTTGAAGAGGTTGTACAGTTCGGCATCATCGGCGATGAAGACATCACCTCGTTCATCCAGAACTCTCCATGGTGCGTCCAGAAGATAGCGCTAGTTACAAAGGATGACCACCACAGCTCCTCGGAAATGAGAGGCTCACTCTCCGCGGGGTTCAAGCCGCGATTCAGCGCTTCATAAGAGCGCACTATGGATTTCTCATCAGCCTCGCTGATGGATTCTCTCTCCGTGAGGCGTTCCAGGAAATCGGCGTGATCTCGGGGCGAAGCGCGCTCGTCGACTTGAAGGGATTCCAAAAAGAAGGACGAAAGTCGAGGGTAGTGCGACTCAAGATACCCGTACTCAACTCCGCAAACCTCGCTCTCGTCTCTCCACTTCACCTCCACGGCGCTGTAGTAGAGTTGTGAGGACCCAGGAACGTAGATGAGCGCGCATTTCGAGAACTCGTCACTTATTGCTTCCGCATCGCTATCGAAATGCTTGTCTAGAAATCTGTAGATCCGCTCGTAATTAGGTTTCTCGGTATTCTTTGCAGCGACTAAAACCCTGAGCTGCTTGAGTGCCGCCTCAACTGTGAGTTCAGTATTGATGCCAAGAGCCTTTAGGAAGTCGCTACTCTTGATGGTAACACCGAGATACGTACCACAATCACCGATCACCTTTTTGATCTCAGGCTTGTCAAGAAACACTTCGCACGGTTTGGCCAGGGTCTTCCCCTTGGTTGGAATCCACAGACTCTGGATTAGAAGGTTGTGGAACAGGGACCTTTGTTTCTCCCAGGGATATCCCGCGTTGAGGTAGTTGCTATACCTGGACCAATGTCTATCGAGGATTCTAATTGCCTTTGTTATTCGATTGCGTTCTCCGGTTTGTATTACTTTTTCGAGATCGCCTGACGAGTAGTTGAGTGTCGGACCCGCCCCCGTCGTGGCGACGCGGATTTGTGTCTCGACTCCTACGTCAAAGAAAAAGCTTCTCCAACGTCGTAATTCAGCTTCTCGCTCTTTAGCGTTTGCTTCTTCACTGAATTCACCCAGATGAGTGGGGCATCCAGAGCGCGTTCAAAGTACTCATTGTGAACAAAACAGAAATGTTCGTCATCTATTCCGCAGAAGAGTTCTTCAAGGTCGTCTTCGGTCCCGTACGAGTTACCGAGATACAGATTTCCTACTTTCCAATAATAGCCTTCTCTGGGGGGGCGCAATCCTGATCCAAAGCCCTTCTTTGATTTCGCGCAACGGGTCCGCTTCATCCGAACCCTTGACCTGTTTCCGTTGGATCTTGTAGTCGTTCAGATGGTCCTTGATGTAGCGCAAGTGGCCAATGCGCACTTCGCCCCGTTTACTCTTCCAGTTCACGCCGTCGTCCTGACTCTTGTACACGGGCAGGATGTGCGTCTCTATGATTTCGTAAGGTTTAGCGTCAGCGACCCCGAGGCGTCTAAGGAAAGCAGCAACTGTTGTTTTGACGTCCTTGTTCTTGTTCTCACAGACTGGTCGCTTGAGAACTCGCAATTCGCGTTCAAACCCGTAGCTACCTCTCTTATCAAGAGGAAAGAAAACAGAGCCTTCCGTCACCGAACTTAGCCGGTTTCCAACCAAGCGTAGAATACCCAGCTTTTTGAGCTCTTGCAGCTGCGATTTGTTCGGCTGGTGCGTGCCGAGATATGCGTATAACCGGAGGAGCCACTCATCCGCTTGCTCTTCCAGCCAATCGCTGTTTCGCAGACACTCGATCAGCTCAGCAAGCCCGAACTCGGCCACGCCGAGCTCTTCTAGGACCGCAACACTGGCAACGAGTTGTGATGATATATATTCTTTGTTGAAGAACCGTTTTAGATCGCCGTTGGGAATGAGCGCTCGCATATCGCTGTCTGCACGGTATACCCCTTCGGGCTTCTTCCAGCTATTTGATTCTGTCAGCACGCACTCCGCGTCACCTAGACATCTGTGTATCTCGGTGACCACTGGCGAGAAGAAAGGGTCAGTCACTTCAGTGGTGAGCGGAATGTAGTTATAGAACTTTCTATGTAGCTTGACATCCCTCTTGAATACTTCAACCGACTTCATGAAGGCCGCTGCGATGTTGTCGCGAATCCACCTGTTCCACGGTTTGTCCTTGTGGATATCCTCACGACTAGCGGGGACCAAGAAGTCTCCCTGAATAATGAACTTGAATCCGTAGGGGCGTGTTGGTAGATAAGCGAAGAGTTGTTGCTTCGTCCCGGTGTTCGGTGAGCCATTGCTATTCACTGGAAAGGCGAGCAAGATCTCGGTGAACCGGACATTTTCGCGCTTCTCTTCATGAATGTGGCCGGGCACTTTCAACTCAAGCCTCATGACCTTCCACGACGTAGTCATATCACCGTGCTGAATGTGCACTGTATCGTCAGCATCGTGTCTCTCGATCCGGTTGACGAGCCCGGCCGCGTCTTGAACCTCAATTGTCTTGAGCTTCTTGAGAAAGAGGAGAAGCGTCGGTTCAATCTCCCTGAGCTTCGAGATTTCGCCCGCAGCCTCCCGCTTAAGTGGCAAGACAATATTGGTGTGCCTTGCGTCAACGTAGTTTGGTAAGTTATCGATCCAATGAGGAACTATGAAGCCGAAGTTGTTCTGTGCGCCGTCTCTGTTGAACTCAAAACAGAATCCGTTTGAAAAGATCTGAGGCCGATCGCTAGCACGAAACACCGACTTGAAGCCGATACCCTTCTCGCCAATGTAGCCGAGCGCTTTACTCTTGGTCGACTTGCCGGCATCGCACAGAGCGCGAACATTTGGCTCGGTAAAGCCAGTTTCATTGTTCTGAACAACGATCTTTTCGGGATGGATTCTAAAGGTAAGCAATGGCTTGACTGTTGGGCTGTACTCGTTGTCATCAGCGTTCTGAATTAGCTCCAGAACAAAATGATTCTGCTTGGAGTAGAGATCTTCTGCGATCGTCTCGAGAAGGCGTTGGATCATTCCCTGCTGCTCTTTGATAACATTCTGTGCGGTCGCGTCGGTTTCAAGACCGATTCCAAATCGTTCTCTGCGAATTGTGTCTATTACTTCCTTTGGTGACTTCATCGATGACCCATCATAACTATGAACTTAGGTTCGTCGAGTTGGGCTTCCGCGGTTACCTCATTGGAGACATCCAGCCGAACAACCTTGGGGAGTGGGAATTTGATCAAAGTTACTGAACAAAGGCAAGCGATTTCTAGATCGTTGATCTAGCGAGATTCAATTTCCAGCAACAGCCTTCAATGACCACGTTGACCCGCGAGTATTCTCTCAATGCACACAACTTGAGACTCGCTCGCTAGATCCCGCCGAAGGGTCTCAGCATCGTCGCCAGGTCAGCTAGGCGTTCAGAAGAGGGGGTTAGATCGCGGCCGACCGTGACCGGGCGACTACCGAAACACTTCGTACATCAGAAGGCTGCCCGCCGCCGCGACATTCAGCGAGTCCATTCCTTCTACCATAGGGATGCGAACTATGCGATTGCAAATGCTGCGTTGCACGTCAGTCAGGCCCTTTCGTTCACTTCCAAGCATCAACAATGCAGGACGAGTGTAGCTAACCTGGCGATAATCTTCCGTGCCGTCGGGCGAGGCGCCGATGACCTGGATGTTATTCATTCCCACCCAACGCCGGAGCTGCTCGGCAGTCGTTCGCACAATCGTCTGCTTGAAGAGCGCTCCCATCGAAGCCCGGACAACAGTCGGATCGAAAGGGTCTATGCTGTCGCCCAGGAGGATGAATCCGGCTGCACCCGTGGCTGCAGACGTTCGCAGAAGCGTACCGAGGTTCCCTGGCGAACGAACGTGGTTCAACGCAGTCCAATACGGGTTTTCGGTGAGGTTGACTTGATCGAGTGTCTGGACTCGTTGACGCAGAATCGCTGCGACACCCGACGCGCGTTCGGTTTTCGAGACGGTTCGAAACTGTTCAGGCGTTCCCCTTGCGAATGGAACCCCAGCGCGCTTCAGTTTTCTCACGAGTTTTCTGGCAAGCGGGTTGATGAGAAGTTTCTCGCTGTAGAGCAACGTGTCTACGAAAAAACGATGATCGACGGCTTCTATGAAGTTGCGCACGCCTTCGATGAAGAAGAGCCCGCGTGAGTCGCGATAACCGCGATCGTGTTGCAGCCGTTCAATCGCCGACAGCGTCGGCGTGATTTCTAGTTGGCGAAATTCCGTCCTGGTTTCATTGTCCATTCTCCTTCGTAAGTCCGACAAACTTCAGTTTGTCGTTTGGTTCGGAAGTTAGTTGATGAGCGAAAGATCGACAAACTGAAGTTTGTCGCCCACCAACGGAGTTGGTGGAGCGTGTAGCCCAGGGCAAGTCTGCGCAGCCCTGGGGAAGTCGGCACGTTGGCGGCTAAGCCCGCGCAGCGGGCGGCAGCAGCTGCGCGCACATCCCGTATCTGTAACTTCTTCTGTCGCCCACTGCGTGGGCTCACTGTCAGCAGCCGCATGCTAACCCAGGGCTGCGCGGACTTGCCCTGGGCTACACACTCTCGCCCACTGCGTGGGCTGAAATGTCCAAACTCCAGCGACAAACTGAAGTTTGTCGGACATAGCTTCACATAGCTCCAGATGAAAGAAAATCACCGCGTTCGCGACGCCGATTTGCGTCGCCAGTTCCTCCACGCCTTCATAAAGCCATGGCGTTCACGCGCCGGGTCGGTGGTATCGTAGCGGTGTAGCGGCGTCTTGTCGCCGGGCGGCCACATCGTGCTGACAGAACCTTCTCGATAGAACGTCGCCGTCAGGCTGCGCCGAGATCGCCGGCAGCCCTTAACGACCCGCGATACGGCGTGCCAGGATTTCTCAGAACGCACCACCAAGGCGGAATTGCCGACGATGGGGTCAACCACGGCGGCGACGTCAGCAGGATCGGCGGAACGCAAAATGGTCAAGCAACCGCCATCTTCTCGATTCCACGAAGGGTTAAAGTACAGAATGTGCGTGACAACCTTATCCTCGAGATCGGGATGTGGTCCCAGATTCGCCCCCGGCCCATAGTGAAAGACATTCACCTCCATCGCTGCGGTGGTTAGATCGCAGCCGCTCAGTTGCGACAACGCAACGCGGTAAGCCGGCGCGAGCAGATCGCCAGCCAGGGCTAACCAGGCTTCGCTCAGTTCCTCAGGATGAGAGACGGCATCCGCTCCCATTGCGATCAGGGCGCGAGCCTCATATTCGTAGTCTCTTTCGCCGTAATATGAAATCGTTTTGAAATGATCACGAGGAAAGGAACCTGCCAGGGCCGCCCCGTCCGTGGGCGAGAACAGGTTGCCGATCGCCGCCCAGGCGTAAGGCTGCGTCTGTAATATGTGTTGCGAGATTTGCGCCAGGTCTATCATTACTTCTGTGTTCGAACCAACCGTTTCAGATTGCGCATCACGAATCTGGCCGGGGCTGTGACCTTCCACGAAGGCGAAGTGAGAAGACTCCTCAACTCCGCGCTCTGCACCGACTCAAGCAGACCTGGTAACGATTGCAAGAACTCACTGACTGCGCGCTGCGTACCGGTGGACCCTTTGTTAATCTCAGTGGCGATGCGGTCCCAGTGCTGAGTCAGTTGCTCGCGCGCGGCCAGCGCCGCAGGAGTTGGCGCCCTTTTCCCAAGCCGGGACACGAACCAAAGAGGATCCGTCTCCTTAGGCAGAGGATAGATCGTCTCGAAACCCGCCAGGCCAGTGTATTTTCCGACAGTCACGTCTGCTGAACAGAATACCGGCACGCCAAATGTGAGCGCCGTGATCGCCAGATGGTAGCTTTCACCGACGACCGCCGCGGCCTGACTAATTACCTGCGCGAGCAACAGTGGGTGGGGCCAGACGGGCAAGCGGATTAACCCAGGCAGATCATCTTCCAGGATTGCTTCGTGATCTCCGAGCACCGGGCCGATGGGCAGCGCCACGAAGCGGAAATCTCGAAGCAGATCAGAATGTTTCTTAACGAAGCCCAGGAAGCTATCTAAACCGCGAATAGCCTGAACCACTATGTATGGTCCGTTCAAACCTGAAGCTTGGCGCAGACGATTGAATTCGACTGACGGGCACCGCTCATCAAGCAATCGGGAAATCCCAAAGGCGGTGTCAGGCATAAGGACTATCGGTTCCTTTTCGACAAAGCGCGCGAGCGCAGCTTGCGAGGCCTCGTCACGCACCGCAATGTAGCGACTGTGCGCAATCGCCAGTTGCAACAGGGGATCGGCCCAACCCGGGATGTAGTTGCAATCCACGCTGGGCGCGTTCCAGATGAGTGGGATGCCGTGCTGCAGCGCGATCAGTGCCGGCGTCAGCCAGTAGCCGGTGGGGTGATGAATCGCCGGCGCCGGCGGGCCGTATCCATCGGCGATTGTTTTGCCAAAGCGGACAATGAATCCGCCCCCAATCAGGACGCCGTCGAGATGGCCGCCCATCCGCGGCAGTTCAGTCAGAGAAGTGACCGTGTAAGGCCAGTCGGGCGGCGTCCTGGCATTGTAAGAGAATCGGTGCAGCGTCACCGTTCCAAGCCGCTCTCTCAACTCTGCCTCGGCGATCAATGGGAAAAGCAAGTCGCCGTAGTTCTCAAGGTCAAACGTGCCAAACAAACCTATCTGCAAAGCGCGGTCTCTCATGTGCGCTCTATTTGTCCCTGGAATGTTAAGGGCGAAAGATCAAGTCCTCTCATAATGCTGGAAGCGCGAATCCGTAGACATGCTTCGAGGATCTGGGAGAGGTTCTAAGATAACACAAGGAGTTCCTGTCGCAGAAATAGGGTTACAAAGGAGGCTTCTTCGTTGTGTTGTCCCGCCCGCTATTGAATGATCTCAGTGGCAGCCCGTGGATTGATTCACTAAGCACTTTTGGCGTAGGCCTCGCGCTTTCCCGGACTCACACCCTGCCTACCTGGCTCGTAGTTCAAACCGGGATTCATCGATGATCGCGTTCAACCTGATCTCAGCGAAGTGGAGCGTCGACGAAAACGGCGGGCGGGACCAGGTGATCGTGAATGGCAGCTTCACTCCGCTCACCTCGCGATAGTCATCGAAGTCGGTCACCTCGGGGATCGAACCGAAAGCTGTCTTGAAAGCTACAAACTGGCGAACTAACAATCCGCTCTCGACGTCGAAGTACAGCTTCTCCCGGCTGTCGCTGCGTGAAGTGGCACCGACAACATAAGCCTCTCGCTCTCGAACCTTCTCCTTCGCGAGAACTCGCATCTGCGGATAGCTCTCTTTGATCTTCAAATACTTGAAGAAGTCGGCTCGGCGTTTCATATCACCCAACTCTCTGCCGGTTACCTCACGCTGCCCGCGCACGTCTTTGGTCCAACCCTTCGAGCCGTCAAAGCCTTCGAGTGTTGCGCCGCCCGGATCGTTCCTGGCTATCAGCGATTTGTCGGGCGCTGCTTGAAGGATCTCAACCGGAAGCGTTTGCGGCGGGGTCATTCGATTGGTCGTCGTCTCCGTGCCGCGTGATGTTCGCGTCTTGAGATTCCCAATCGCAGCGTCGCCGCCAATCGCGCGGATGTATCGCGCGATCACTTCGTCGGTCGAGGGGAGCGCTGCGGGTTTGGTCACGGTTGCGGTGACGTCGGGCGCCGGTGTCGTCGCGAGATCGGCAGTCGGAAGCGGCTCGGTGTTATGCCGGCCCCGATGACAGGTGTAACAGGTGATCGCCGGGTTGCCGCTGAAATTCTCTTTGTTGAAGGCGCGCGTCATCACGATCATTCGGCGCGCTCCCACCTTGGTTGACTTGGCATCGCTGTCCCAGGGATTGGTATGGCAATGAGTGCAACCGACTCCAAGCGAAGCCGACATGAAATCCATGACTCCATCCAGCTCAGACGCCGGCAGCCCGTTTAATACCTGTATGTTCTTGTAGACCTGTTCGGCGGTCTTCTCCGAAGCCGCCGGTGCTTGCTGAGAACTAAGAGATCGCCACTGAACCGCAGCACTCTGAGTCCGCGCGATTCGGGCTTGCGCAACCAGAGACAGCGCCAGCGCCAGCCCCGCCATGGCCACGACGAATGTCCCCTTATTCGCCATCCCTAACATTCGTGAGTCCTTTTGTGTACTTGTACAATCTCCGCCAGGTCGTCCTGTAAGAACCTACGCTCGACTTCGAGCGGCTCCATTTGTGTTCAAACGAGAAGACGTAGCTGGCCGCCGGGCTCGAAGACATTCTCCGATAGGAGAAGGTGTCTGTGTTGCCGTAATCACATTCACATTTGCCTATACACCAGCAATTCCGGCTGTGTATGTTGATTGTCTTCCGTGAAAGTCCCTCCTCGCTGAGATAGTCGAGAAACTGCAAAAGGAACCTGCCTAGCTTTCGGGCGAACTCGTGCGACGGCCGATCCCAGTACCAATCCTGAATGAAGCCTTCCAACCTGTCTTCTCGAATATTCTTCATCGAAGGGCTGCCTCTCCGACGACTGTCACTTTTTCAGCTCCGGGCACTTGCAATCCTCAGACGTTACTATCGAATCAAATCGCGGCTGCTGCTCCGAAGTAAGTAATGCTCGTATCTGTTCGCGGGCTCGTCCACGGACCACGTCGTAGCGGGGGCGCACATCCGCGCAAACCGCCCTGTAGTCATCGCGCGTCCGGTCCAGTATCACTCGCATGGCTGATGCCTGGTCCTCGTTCAACGTCAGCTCTCGCTTCAACGTTTCAAAGTAGGCATCCGTATCGCGGATTGATACCGCGGCGGTCTGATTTGCCGCAGTCGCGTTGCCTCGCAGCCGATAGATGCCGTCGAGCGAGGCTCCGGTCACTCCGCCAAGCGCAAACACGATCATGAACGCGACCCAGGCTTTCCTTTGAGAATTCATTTTGCTTCCTCCCCTCCCTGCTCCGCAAACAACGTGGCCAACACCTCTCCTCTTGAGATCGCGCATTCTTCGGTCGTCGATAACGCGCAGGTTCCTCCGGTCACGACGCGAGCAATATCGTTTTCAGCGCTCGCGTTTAAGGGTGGTGCGCTCACCGAGGCATTTGCTTTTGAAAACCAGAACGTCATCACAGCTACTATCGTCACGACTACCAAAACCGCGATCGCGCGCGACGCAACCAGCAGCGTCCCAAGCCAGCCGCTTCCATGCTCTGCTCGACGCCGCCGCTCGGCATCAATTCCGGCGCGCAGCCGAGCGTGGAGAAACGGCGATGAGCCGATCCGCTCAGCCTCGACGTCGCTTATTCCACCGGCTCGCGCGACGATCTTCGTCAATTGGTCCAATGATTCATTAGGTGTTTGATCCATTTTGTCCTCAAATAAACTCCCCAAGCACACGGCGCAGCGACTGCCGCGCCCGGTGGGCCCGAACCTTCACCTTAGAGACTTTCCAGCCCATAAGCCCCGCGATCTCGGCTACACTCATTTCCTCCGCATCCAGCAGCGTCAGAACGAGCCGGTCATCCGCGCTCAAACGGGCAAGCAGTTTGTTAGCAAGATCGCGCGAGATGACGGCGGCTTCAGCGTCGCGACTTGCAGATTGTGTTTTCAATTGCGAGTTCAGCCACACGACCTCGTCGGCGGTGATGTCGCTGATCGAGCTTTCAGGACGCCGGCGCGCGCGACGCAGTTCGTCATAGCACGAATTGATCGCAACCCGCGAGAGCCATGCGCCAAACGACGGCCCGCGATGCGCCGAGTATGTGCCCAATGCGAAATAGACTTTTGTAAACACATCTTGAAGTACTTCTTCGACCCGTTCGGGGCGGTTGAAGAATCGCCCGACCATTCGTGCGATGCGGCGTCGATGCCTCTCGAAGATCTGCTCGAACGCCGAATCATCACCGGCACGGATGGCTTCTACCAACGACTCATCCGTCGCGGCGATGGGCGCTTGAAGGAATGGCTCGACAGTCGCGAGATCAACTTCGCCGGTGGTTTCATCCATTCGATACATCTGATCCAGGTTGGGTGCAGCGAACCTCTTCAGCAAATCGGCGTGTTGCGTAATAAGTAATAACGCACAAAGCAAGGATTTGGTTACGGGCGCGCTACTGTTTTGTGATTCAATTCAACGGGAACCCAGATGGAATCTGACTCCGATGCGCGCGAGCAGCGGTGGGCCGACTGTAAGCAGCGGCGTGCGGCCGATGTCGTACCGCTGACCCGTGAGGTTTTCAAGAGCGCCAAACACTTCGACCCCATGACCGAGAGAGCGCGACGCGAATGCATCAAGCGTGAAGTAACGATCGAGCCGGAACTGGTTTTGGTCGTCGTCGAACTGCGAGCCGCCCGCTCGCCCCTGAAACGAAACGGTCAGAAGACGCGGGTTCGAGTAACGGGCTTGAAACGTGAGAAGGTGGCGGGGAACCTGCGGTATGAGCAAGCCTTCAAGCGAGGTGTTCGCGGGAAACTTCAACACTGTGGCGTCGAGGAACTGGTAGCCGCCTGAGATGTTTACAGTATTGGTAATTCGAGCCTCGGCTTCCACTTCGACGCCGCGCGAACGGGTGCGGCCGAGGTTCTGACGCTGCCGGGTGATCAAAGCCGGGGTGACAGTCAGTGTGACATTCGCGACCGGGCGAATTATCTCGCTCCAGAAGAATGTGCCGCGAACGTTTAGTCTCTTATCAAACGCCGCGAAGCTCGCTCCCGCCTCGCCGCCCGTCAGTCGCTCGGCTCGAAGCTTGTCGTTTGCGAGCGTCAGCACATTGCCGACTCGGAATGAGCGATACAACTCGTTGAGCGTCGGCGCCCGGAAGGCGCGATAGCCGGACACCGTCAGCGAGATGTTGTCGGTCACCTTGTGAAGCAGGGACACGCGAGGACTAAACGCGATTTCGATTCGATCGGCAAACCGAGTATTGGTCACAGGGGTCTGCGCTGGAAGCGGACGCGAAGATGACAACGCGTCGTAGTTGCGCCACCGATCGCCTCGCACCCCCAGGGTCAGCAGCCACCGAGGCGTTATTCGAATCATATCCTGCCCGAAGACGCCGATCGTTCGCTCGCGGCCTCCCGATCCTACCGATGAGGTCACCCGGCCGGCTACGAACACAAGCTCATCGCTTGCGCCTCGCACTTCGCGCGCATCAACGCCGGCAACAAAAGTCTGACAGGAACCCGCTGCCCGCGACCATTGTGTGAGAGCGCCGACTTCCTGTGCAGGCACTCGCTGGCTTCGCGTGAGAGTCTCGCTATTGCGATCGGCGGCGACGGACGTGAAGTCTTGATTGTAGATCTCGGTGAGCGCGAAGGCCCGCGCGGAAAACGAACCGGCGCGGGCGGATTGAAGTTCGCTTCCCAAAGACACCTGGCGGATATAGGTGTTGTTAGTTTGGAGCGGCGTTCCGTTCTCGCGTGATTCATCGAAGAGCGAGCCTCGCAGGAAGACTCGGCCTCTATCTGAAATCAACCGCTCGAGCGTTAGATCGAGGGTTTTGTGCTCAGCTCCGGCCTTCGTATCGACCCTTCCGCGCTCGGCTTCGTCGACCAGCACATATCCATCGGTGTGAAAAGCTTCAGCTGAAAGCTGCGCGGCCCACTGAAACAATCGACCGCCGGCGAAGAGCGAAACGTCCGGCGTCTGCTTATTCCCATAGGACGTTTCAAATGAAAGCGCCGAGTCGCGCGTATCGCGACCGATCAAGTTGATCACCCCGCCGAGCGCGTCCGTCCCGTAGAGACTGGACGCCCCGCCTTGAACCACTTCGATGCGGCTTAGAGATTCGCGAGGGACTCGGCCCCAGAAGACCCATCCACCGAACGGATCGTTGATCGGAATGCCATCGGCGAGCACGACCGCCCGGCTCGCGCCGCTTGGGCCTACTCCTCGAAACGACACCCCTTGAGAAGTGGGATTCGCAGTGCGGCTGCCGGAACGCCGAAGCAACGAGAAGCCCGGAATCTGTCGCAACGCGTCGTCGAGAGTCAACGCGGAAGTTGTCGATAGATCCTCGGCCGAGAGCACGGCAACGCTGGCGGCCGTGTCGCTCACCCGAGTCTCAGTGCGTGACGCCGTTACCGTCATTTGTTCGGATAGCCGTTCGCCGGCAAGGGTTATCTTGAGACGAGCCGAGTCCCGGTCGCTAGCGTTCCAAACGCGGCTGACGGTTTCAAACCCGCGTGCGCGAATCGTCAGCATGGCGGAGTCGCCCTCGGCATCGAAGACAAATCGGCCTTCAGCGTCTGTCGCGCGAGTGACGGGCGCCGCCTTACCGGAGAATGTGACCTCAGCCCCGGAAATCGGAGCGCCGTTCTGATCCGTTACGACGCCTTCCACTCTCTTCGCGCCTTGAGGCGCAGCATAAATTTGAACGGCAACAGAAAGAGCGGCGAGAACGAGTGTGGATTTCAGTATCATCATTCGGCTCACACGTGACCTCTTAGACTGAGATTCATTGTCCTGGGAGCGCAGCCATCCTTGCCTGCTCTTTCGGCTAAACTCTATTTCTTCCTTTCGCGAGGCCAGGCAGGCAGGGATGCCTGCACTCCCCAGGGCTACGGTAACGCAAAAGCAACAACGTAGTCGCCCATCTTCGTACCCAGCTTTCCGTGACCACCGGCGCAAATCACCACATATTGCTTGCCGCCAACCTGGTACGTCATCGGCGCTGCTTGCGCGCTCGCGGGCAGCTCCGTCTTCCACAGTTCCTTCCCGGTCTCGATGTCGAACGCGCGGAGGTAAGTATCCATCGCCGCCGCGATGAACACCAAGCCGCCGGCAGTCACAACCGAGCCGCCCAGGTTTATGGATCCCCACTCGGACGACTTCGGGAACATCCCGAGTTGAGGAATCGTTCCGAGCGGCGCCTCCCATCGCACCGCGCCAGTCGCGAGATCGACCGCAGTCAGCGCGCCCCAGGGCGGCGGATTGCACGGCGCGCCACTCGGCCCCCGCAAATGCTCGCGGTACATGGCATAGGGAGTTCCGGTTTGCCTGCCGAACTCGCCCTTCATCCGGTTGCCCTCGCCCGACTGTCGAAGCTTGTTGTACTCCTCGCGCGGAATCAATCTCACCAGCGTTGCGATCCGATTGGTGTTAGCGATCAGCAGGCCACGCCTCGCATCATAAGACATCCCGCTCCAGTTCATCCCGCCAACGTTGCCGGGAAAAACGATCGTGCCTTGAAGACTCGGCGGCGTGAATAAGCCTTCCGAGCGAGCGCTCTTGATGAGCCTGCGGCACTCCTCGCGGTCAGCCGGGGTGATGCCCCAGGCATCTTCCTCGGTGAGCTTCTGAGGAACGATCGCCGCCGGAAGCTTCGGGAAGGGTTGGGTAGGCGATGCTTCTTCTCCGGGAACGGCGCTTGGGGGGACCGGGCGTTCTTCGACTGGGAACAACGGCTTGCCGGTCTCGCGGTGAAGCACGAAGAGATGACCGATCTTTGTTCCGACGGCCACGGCTGGGATATCGCGGCCGTTGCGCTTCACTGTGATGAGCATCGGCTGCGAAGCTACGTCGTAGTCCCACAGGTCGTGATGAACCACCTGAAAGTGCCAAACTACTTTTCCAGTCGAAGCGCGCAGCGCGACAACCGAGTTTGCGTATTCGTTGTTACCTTTGCGCTCGCCGCCGTAGAAGTCCGGGCTTGGGCTGCCAGTCGGAACGAAGACCAGGCCGCGCTCGGGATCAGCCGAGATGATCGACCAGGCGTTGGCAGCGCCGGTTCGTGTTGCGCTCCCTGCTAGCCAGGTCTTTCGAGTCGGGTCGTCGGCAGCTTGCGGTATCGGGTCCCAACTCCATTCAAGTTTGCCCGTCCGCGCGTCGTAGGCTCGCACGACCCCCCGCTCAAGCTCGACGCCGCGATTGTCGCCGATCGAGGAGCCCACGATGATCAGATCGCCGATGACCGCGGGCGGAGATGTCACTTGATAATCACCCCGATCGACCAGCCTCACGTCGCGAGTCAGGTCAATCTGTCCGTCCCGGGCAAAGTCTTTACACGGCTCTCCGGTTGTAGCGTCGAGGGCTATCAAGCGAGCATCAATCGTCGCGACGTAGATCCGTCGCTTCCCAGATCTGCGATCCGCCCAACTCGAAACTCCGCGCGAGCTGACTTCTGAGTAGCCCGTCGTCAGATCGACCTTCGGATCAAAGCTCCACCGTTCGGTTCCCTTCAAGGGATCGAGCGCGATCACACGATTGAAAGGAGTGCTGAGGTAGAGGGTTCCGTCGACAAAGATCGGAGTGGCTTCGAAGGCGGCGTTGTGTGCGGATCTGCCTTTCACGTCCGCCGCCCCTGTTCTATAGGTCCACGCGACTTTCAGATTCTTGACGTTCTCGCGATTGATCTCGGCAAGCGGCGAGTAGCGCGAGCCTCCCGGATCACGGCCATAGGCAGGCCAATCTGAGTCCGACTTTCCCTGCTTTGGCGCGTAAGCCGCCTGCGCCAAAAGTTCGAAACTGATCAGGACACTGATCAGGATAGAGAGTATGATGCGTGGCCCCAGTTTGAAGTGAGATTTGCGACGAGATGACACAAGTAGGTCTGCTTCGCTTTTCATGGTTCCCGTCTCTTATCGCTGCTGTTTCTTCCTGGGAGGTACGTATTGTAGTCCGAACGCTTTCAGGTACTCCGCGATTGGTGGCAGACCAACCGCTTTGCGTCGCTTATCCACATTCTCCTCGTCCTTGATAGGCGACAATTCGAGTTTGCCCGTAGTTTCATTTGTTTTGAGTTGAGTGCCGTATATCTGTTCTTTTCCTTCTCTGACCAGGATGCGATCTTCTAAGAGAGCGACATTGCTTGCTTCTATCTCGCCCTTTTTCAATGCCTCATTGACCAACGGAAAGTACTTCTTTTGGTATTCATAGTCAGCGTGCTGAAGAATGAGGAAAGCAGCCAGGGAGGCCTTACCGCCTACCGAGGAAAGGCCGGGCCAGCCGTTCTCATTGATCATTTCTTCCAATCTCCTCAAGTTCTTCTTGTCAATCACCGTCTGTCTTGTCCAAAGGCCTTCAAGTTCTTTCGATTTGCTTCCGTATTTTTTCTCGACCTCATCAGCCTGACTACGAAGCGTCTGATCTTCCTCCAACATTCTCTCCAGCTCTGCCCGTATTGCTTCATTCCGGCCCGCGGCCTGGTGGACCGGCCCCTCGCCCAAACCTCCGAGATATCGGTGCTGGGAAGGGGGACTAGTCCACAACAGAGCAACGGTAACCGCGTAGAGTTGCCAGTTCTGCATAGCTTCCTCGACGGACCAAATTCATTACTGTTTTGAGTACGTCACGCGCCAGATCTTGTTTCCGCCGTCATCCGTGATCAGCATTGAGCCGTCTTTCAACACCAACAGCCCCACTGGCCGGCCCCACACTTCCGGCTTGTGCTCGCCAAGCATCCAGCCCGTCACAAAATCATCGTAGCCACCAACCGGCTTCCCATTCTTGAACTTTATGCGAATGATCTTGTAGCCGGTCCGCGACGTGCGATTCCACGAGCCGTGCAATGCAACAAACGCGTCGCCCTGGCAGTCAGCCGGAAACATTTTGCCTTCGTAGAAGACCATCCCGAGCACCGCCGAATGGGCCTGAATCAAAACGTCCGGCACTATCGCTTTCTTTACGAGGTCGGGCTGCTCGCCTTTGCGGCGCGGGTCTTCGTGCTGACCGAGGTACGCGTAAGGCCATCCGTAGAAAGCGCCTTCCTTGATCGATGTGACGTATTCGGGAACCAGATCATCGCCGATCAGGTCACGCTCTTCCACCGCGGCCCAGAGCTGCTTTGTCGACGGATTCCAAGCCAGCCCGACCGGGTTGCGAGTTCCGCTGGCGTAGATGCGATGACCGGTGCCGTCCGGATTGAACTCGGAGATCGCCGCGCGCATCGGAGGCTCGCCCGCATCGACGTTCGACCCCGAGCCTACAGCTACATACATTTTCGTGCCGGCCTGGTTGAAGATCACGTTGCGAGTTGAATGCCCACGAGGCCCACTTGCAAGCTCCGCGATCTTCTCAGGCGCGCCTTCAGCTTTGGTTTGACCCGGTTTGTATTTGAATCGCACCACGGCATCGGTGTTGCCGACGTAGAAATAATCGCGCCAGAACGCCATGCCAAAGGGCCGTGTGAGCCCAGTTGCGAACACGAAACGCTCATCGACGCGGCCGTCGCTGCTCGTGTCTCGAAGTATGGTTATCCGGCCGGGCTGAGTTTCAGCGACGAAGACATCTCCGTTTGGCGCAAGCGCCATTGTTCGCGGGTTCTGAAGCTCGCCTTCGGCATACACGCTGATCTGGTAACCCGGCGGCAGCGTCAGCTCGGCGCCCTCCGGTCTCGGGATGACTTTAGAATTGTTGCGTGGGCCCGTCAGCACTTCAGGAGGAGGAAGATCCGCAACGGTGATTTCGTAGTGACGAAGTGCGCTGGGTGATGACTGCATTGAAGGCTTCGGCGACGACTGCGCGCAGGCAAGAGTGGCCAGAATAAGAAACGCGACCGCGGAAATTGGTCCGCGCCGCATGACACGATTGATCGTAGGGGTTTTCATCAATCACTTCCTCCTTGGAATAGGCGCATCAAACTGCGAACCATTTTCCCACAAAGAAAAGCAAAGCAGAAATGATTGAGGAGGTAGTTTCTGGTTTCTGGTTTCTGGTTTGTTGTCTTTGGTTGACTAGCAGGCGCATGGGAAACCGGAGACAAGAAACCAGAAACCAGAAACCAGAAACCAGAGACTAGAAACCAGAAACCAGAGACTAGTTGCTTGTATCAATAACATTGCTAGTGGATCGTTTCGCCCAAGGCCATTCGCGCCATAACTTAGCGACGATGTGGCCCATAGCAGTTTCCTTGATACAAGCAACTAGAAACCAGAAACCAGAGACTAGAAACTAGAAACTTCGGAACGTTGGGCGGGTTTGATTTATAATGCAGGCATGCCAAAACGACAGATCGGCGTGGAGGTGCTCGTAGAAGATCATTTCTGGAATGATGCACACGGCCGATACGTCTACTCGTTTCATTGTCCGGCATGCGCTCAGTTGAGACTCACGCCGGAGCTTGGCATCTATCGTTGCGACTGCGGCTCCTGGCTGATCGTCACCAATCAAAGATGATGCGTAGCATAGACTTTAGTCTGTGTCCGGGAAAATGTTTCGATGACACACTACCGGACACAGACTAAAGTCTATGCTACCCCCGGTAACCTTTTTCCCCGGACCTGGGTCTTATCTTCGAAGGCATTTAGAAATTGACAATGACAAGTCTGGAATCGCTGGTTGAGAAAACTCGCGACGGCGATGACGATGCATATGAAATCATCGTCCGGCGATTCCAGGACATGGCTGTCGGATACGGCTACTCGATCTTGCGCGATTTTCAACTGGCGGAAGATGCCGCGCAGGAGGCGTTCCTCGAGGCTTATCGCAACCTCGACAAACTGCGGGAGCCACCTGCCTTCCCCGGATGGTTTCGGCGAATAGTGTTCAAGCAATGCGACCGAATAACTCGCAACAGAACTTTCGCTGTTATCCCGCTCGATGCGGCTGAAGATCGAGCTTCTCAGGAACCGACTCAAGCGGACGCGATTGAGCAACGCGAGATGAACGACAAAATAATGACGGCCGTTGATTCATTGCCTGATCACGAGCGCGCGACGACGATGCTGTACTACATCAGCGGTTACTCGCAGGACGAAGTCGCGGACTTTCTCGGCGTGCCGGTAACAACGATCAAGAAGCGTCTCTACTCCGCGCGAAAGCGCTTGCGCGAGATGTTGATCGATCTGGTTGAAGACAGCTTGCGAGAGCGCCGTCCGTCGCGCGATGAGCTGTTCTCCACAAGGGTCATTGAGATCTCGAGGGCTGCGCGCTCCGGCGACGCGGCGAAGGTGAAGCATCTCCTCGAGCAGGACCCGCGGCTGCTGGCGGCGCGAGATCCGCTTGGCAACACCGCGCTGATCCTCGCGGTCAACTCGGGCCACGATGAAATCGCCGAGTTGCTCCTGGGCGCCGGAGTGCAGCCGGACATTTATGAAGCGGCGTCGATCGGAAGAACCGAGCTGGTGGCTCAACTCCTGGGCGATGATCCGTCATTGCTTGACTCATACTCGCCCGAAGGCTTCACGGCGCTAGCACTCGCGGCTCACTTCGGTCACATCGAGACCCTTCAAGTCCTGATATCACGAGGGGGAAATATAGACGCAGTCTCAAAGCACGCGATGAACGTTACACCACTTCACGCGGCATTGTTTGGCCGGCGCGTTGAAGCGGCAAAAGTGTTGGTAGCGGCCGGCGCGGACGTGACGCCCAGGCGCGGCGGAAGCGGCTGGCCTCGCGCGGGGTGGACGGCGTTGCATTACTGCGCCGGTTACGGCTTTGCTGAACTCGTCGAGCCTCTGATCGAAAGCGGCGCGGACATCAACGCGCAGGATGATGAAGGCAAAACGCCGCTCCGAGCCGCCATCGATTCGGCACATCAGGAGGTTGCGGATCTTCTGCTCAACAGGGGAGCAAAGGGTTGAGGAACAGCTTAGTCAGGAGGAACGGTTATGACAGAAGCACCAGAACAGTTCGGGCTTTCGAGTATCGGACAGATCTCAGTCAACGTCCACGACGTCAATAAGGCAATCGCGTTCTATCGCGACACCCTTGGAATGAAGTTTTTGTTCGAGGCGGGGGGTCACATGGCTTTCTTTGATTGCGGCGGCATACGGCTGATGCTCTCCACGCCGGAAAAGCCGGAGTTCGATCATCCGAGTTCCTTCATCTACTATCGAGTTACGGATATCCAGCGTTCGTATGAGATCCTCCTGTCGCGCGGCGTACACTTTGAAGAGAAGCCCGCATTCGTTGCACCGCTTCAGGATCACGATCTGTGGATGGCATTCTTCCGCGACGCCGACAACAACCCGCTTGTGCTGATGAGCGAAGTCCCGCGCGCCCAATAGCGGGAACGGCGATCACTTGGCGCCGTCATCCTGGTTGAGCTTGAAGAAGACTTCGAGCGTCACCTGGTACTCGATCTGGCCATCCCTGACGCCGCCACGTTGTTCGCGCACTTCAAACCAGCGTAGCTCTCGAAGAGTCTGACTTGCTCGCTCGACCGCGATCTCGATCGCCTTGCTGAAGCTTTCGTTCGACGTGCCGACGATTCTTATGCCTTTGAAAACATCGTTAGCCATTGTCGCTCCTCTGATAAGTTGATGGTCATAAGTTAGCACAACGCATGAACAGTAACGAGAGTGCTTTCATGTTTCATGCATTACCTTGTCGCCACGCCTCGGTACAGCTCTCCAAGTATTCGAGGCGAGTCAGGCATCACGAACCGATCGAGCCTTGCGATTTGCAGACCGGCGGCGCTGATGAGCTTGTCGATTGAACGGTTCATGTTGCACCCGCAACCGATGAGCTTCGTAATCGGATTGAAACGATCCTGGCTTCTTGCGATTCGCGCATCGTCGCTGCGCCCGTGCTCAAGAAACACATAGGCGCCCGCGGGTTTGAGCACTCGTCTGATCTCAGCAAGCGCCGCTGCCACATCTGCAATCGAGCACAGGGTGAACGTCGTGACGACCCCGTCAAACGATTCCTCTTCGAATGGCAGGCGTCCTCCCGCATCGAGCTTCAATCGCTCGACTGGCATGTGAGCTCTTGCGATTCTATCTGCCACTCTGCCGGGCAGCATCCTCTCACTATCGATGGCGGTCAGCCTGGTCACTTGCGGCGGGTAGCAGGGTAGATTCAGGCCAGTACCGAAACCGATCTCGAGCACCTGTCCACGAAGCGGCGCGAGCGCCGCCCGTCGCTGGTCTCGGACTGGCCCCCTCCCGAGCGACAACTCGACAAGACGTGGAAAGATATGCTTTGAATAGAACCCCATTCTATTTTCTATTTTCTATCTTCTATTTTCTATCTTCTATTTTGCTCTGCTCTCGGAACACCGGCACACCCTCAATCCAAAGCGCAAATCCAACCTCTATCGCTTTGCCACTTTCAGTTTCTGGGAAAGCATCCACGGGAATATCTCGGGCTCAGCGTACGCCTTGTCCCACGAGTTGTGTCCGATGCCTTCGTATTCGTTGTAGCGGACGCTGCCACCAGCCGCCTTTATCGCCTCCACCATTTTGCGAGACTCTGTAACCGGCACAACCGGATCCGCCCCTCCGTGAAAGACCCACACCGGAGTCTTGCCGACCTTGGCGGCAACCGCTCCGTAGGGATCGGCCGATGTCGCGATTCCGTCGGTCGGCTGTGGCACATTGACCCGAGGCGGAGGCCGAACGCCGCCGCACACGACCGCAAGCGCCGCGAACCGAGTCGGATTTTCTGCCACAATCGCCCACGCCCCGTAGCCACCCATCGAGAGGCCGGTAAGGTATGTTCGCTCGGTATCGCCGTTGAATTCCTTGATGGTCTGGTCGAGGGCCTTCAGAGCCTCGGCTTGCATCTCGGGCTCGGTCCACCAGCGATTCTTTGGACATTGCGGCATGACGACCACGAAAGGAAGGGTCTCCTGCTGCCTCAAGATTGCCGGACCGATCCCGACTTTGATCTGAGCCAGGTTGTCATCGCCTCGCTCGCCCGCGCCGTGAAGAAAAAGAATCACCGGCGACTTTTTCTTCCTGGACCAACCCTTGGGCGTGAAGACGCGAAAATGATACTCGGTCCCGCCGATCGTGATTGCACGACTCTGAAATATCTCGTCATCCAGCCGTGCGCGAGAGGGCAACGTCAGCATCACCGCGCATGTCAGCACTAGCATTATCACTCCCCTTGTGGTGGTCATTCGCATTCCTCCCGCGACATCTTAATCATTCGAAGAGAATCTCTCAACGCCGGAAGCAGTTCTCGCGTCACTCCCCTTGCTCGAACCCAGACCATCCGCTAACTTGTTTGCCTTGCTCCCAACGATAGCTGGGGAGATTTTCGCTCTCTCTAACCGAGGCATAACAACCGAGCAATGTCCTTTTCGCAAACGCGCAATGCTTAGCTGCCTGAAACTTCCTTTGACATTCGATCCCCAAGGTCTGAAGGCCGACCTCGATCAAATATCGTCTGACGAGTGGGTGCGGCATTTCAATGACCGTTACTACGAAGGCGAGTGGAGCGGCGTCGCGTTGCGCGCCGTCGAAGGCGTTTCAACACAACTCTACTCGGACCCCGGGAAAGACGAAGCATTCACCGATACTCCGGTTCTCGCCCGGTGTCCTTCGCTTCAACGCGCGCTCGCGGCGCTCGAGTGCCCGGTGAAGTCGGCGCGGTTGCTCAAGCTCGGCGCTGGCGCTCGCATCATCGAGCACCGCGACTACAATCTCAGTCTGGATGACGGCGAGGTCCGGTTGCACGTTGCCATCACCACGAGTCCGCTCGTGGATTTCTATCTCAACGGTGAACGCGTCGTGATGAGGCCCGGCGAGTGCTGGTACATCAACGCCAACCTGCCGCACAAGGTCGACAACCGAAGCGATACGGACCGCGTGCACCTTGTTATCGACTGCAAAGTGGACGACTGGCTCCGCTCGCTCGCGGCTTCAGCTAGCGAACAAGTCGAACCACCGCGAGCTTCACTTGCGAGCGACAAAGACAGGCCGTCATCTCCGGAAGCGCTAGACAAATTCTGCAATTTGGTTTTCGAAGACCTCGCTCTTCAAGAGCGACTGAGACAGGTGATCGACAGAGAGCTCTTCGTTGACCTGGTTGTGCGGCTCGGCGAGGAACACGCTCTTACCTTCAACGCTAAGGATGTTGACGAAGCGCTTCGGGCAAATCGGCGCGCGTGGCTCGAGAGGTGGCTGTGAGCATCAATGCACATCACCTCTCAGGGTGGATTCCGATTCGCATCTACTGGAAAGAGCGCCGGGCGCTCGTCGATTGGTGTTGGGTTGGAACAAGGCGATTCAGCGAGCCCTTCTTCGATCACACGATAGATGCCTGCCAACGGCTCCCTTTTAGCATCCTGTTTCGGCCGCAGACACCGATTGATATGCTTCGCGAGCGTCACGCAATCGAACCGGGATTGCAGCCCGAAGGATTCATCTTTCACATGTCACGTTGTGGCTCGACGCTGGCGTCACAGATGTTGGCGGCTCTTCCGCGGAACGTGGTGATCTCGGAAGCTGGCTCGATCGATTCGGTGCTTCGCGCGAAGTTTCGGGAGCCGTCCCTCACCGACGAAGAGCGCGCCGACTGGCTGCGATGGATTGTGAGCGCTCTCGGTCAGCTGCGAGCCGGCGATGAAAAACACCTGTTCATCAAGTTCGACAGTTGGAGCGTGATGGACTTTCCCCTGATCCGTCGGGCTTATCCGGCGGTGCCCTGGATTTTTCTGTACAGGAACCCGGTAGAAGTTCTGGTCTCGCAGCTCGGACGCAGGGGCGCGCATATGGTTCCCGGAGCGATCGACCCTGAGCTTTTCGGGATGAAGCTCGACGAAGTTTTCCAGATGCCGCCCGAAGAGTACTGCGCTAGAGTTCTTGCGCGCATATGCGAGGCAGCGTTGCAGCATCATCAGAGCTCCGCCGGGATGATGATCAACTACGACCAACTGCCCGAGGCGGTGTGGACTGGAGTAGCCGACTTCTTTGGGGTTGAAGTTTCGGACGCTGACATGGAAACGTTTAGGCTAGTGGCAAGGGTTGATGCGAAGAATCCTGGATTGGGATTCGAGACCGACTCACAAGCGAAGCGGAACAAGGCAAGCGAGACCGCGCGGGTGACGGCCGCCAGATGGCTCGCTCCACTGTATGAGCAGCTCGAGACCGCGAGACTGAGCAACTCTGTGCCTTAGCGGCTTTACGTCTTTGCGACTTGTCGGCCTTGCGCCTTTGCGTGAAGCTGGTTCGCGCCAAGACGCAAAGAGTCGCAAAGATCGCAAAGTACTCGCGAGAACAAACCTGGAAGAACGGACTGACGGATGAAGAAACTAATTTTGATCGCAATGCTAACGGCCCTCGCCATCGAGCCCTTAAGCCTCTACGCGGACGACGGCATGTGGACCTTCGACAATCCGCCACGCAAGCAGTGGAAAGAGCGCTACAACTTCGAGCCCACGGACGCCTGGCTCGAACACCTGCGCCTTGCGTCTGTGCGGTTGAACGACGGCGGTTCAGGATCATTCGTCTCACCTGACGGGTTGATGGTCACAAACCAGCACGTCGCAAGCGGCCAACTCCAAAAAGTTTCGACCAAAGAAAAGGACTACACCAAAGAAGGCTTCTACGCGCGAACAAACGAAGAAGAGCTCAAGTGCCCAGACCTCGAATGCAACGTCCTTGTTTCATGTGAAGACGTGACCGCTCGCGTGCAGTCAGCAGTCAAGCCGGGCGCTTCGGACAAAGAAGCAAGCGAGCAGCGCAAAGCCGTCACTGCCGCTATAGAAAAAGAGGCGATCGGGAAGACCGGGCTGAAGTGCGAGGTCATCTCGCTGTACAGCGGCGGCGAATACTGGTTGTATCGATTCAAGAAGTACACCGACATTCGACTGGTCTTTGCGGTCGAAGAGCAGATCGCGTTCTTCGGCGGCGACTACGACAACTTCACCTATCCGCGTTACGACCTCGACGTGGCTTTCTTCCGCGCCTATGAGGACGGCAAGCCGGCGAAGACGCCGCATTTTTTCAAGTGGTCCGCTGCCGGACCGGCCGACCGCGAGTTAGTCATCCTTCCAGGCAATCCCGGTTCGACCGCAAGGCTGCTGACTCTCGCGCAGATTCAGTATCAGCGCGATGTTGGCAATCCGCTTCAGAGACAGGTGTGGACTTCGCGTCGCGACGCGTTGGCGCGGTACGCAGAAGGCCGCCCCGAGCAGGCTCGGCAAGCGGGTAGCGCGATACGTTCGCTCAACAACTCGCTCAAGCGGCTGGTCGGTCAGCAAGAAGGCTTGATGAATCAGCGGATGATGGCGCGGAAAGAAGCCGAGGAGAAAGCGCTGCGCGACGCCGTGGCTCAAAAAGCCGACATTCAGAAGGCCTACGGCGATGCGTGGGAACAAATCGACGCTGTTTATCGGGCGCTCCCGTCGATGGCGGCGCGAATCGCGTTCTCGAATCTCACGCCGTCGAGGTTGGGCACGATCGCGTCACAGATCGTGCGCTATGCTGAGGAAATACAGAAGCCGAACGACAAACGCTATGATGAGTTCCGCGACTCGAAGCTCGAGTCGTTCACGTTCGCGCTGATGTCGCCCGCGCCCATCTATCCCGAGATGGAAGAAGCGGTACTTTCAGCCTGGCTTGAAGAAGGCTTGAAGACGCTCGGCCCGAAGGACCCGTTCGTCAGAGCAGCGCTTGACGGTTCGACTCCGAGCGCCGCGGCGAAACAGGCTGTCAGCGGAACGAACCTCGGCAACGTTGCATTTCGGTACTCGTTGCGTCTGGGCGGCGCCGATGCAATTGCTAAGGCCGACGATCCGATGATCGTGCTTGCGCGGCGCATCGAGCCGATCATCCGCGAGCTTCGCGTCTGGAACGAACTAACCATCCTCAACGTCGATGCGAGCGCGGGCGAGAAGCTCGCCAAGTCACGTTTCGCAGTGTACGGCCGGAACTTGCCGCCCGACGCGAATTTCAATCTGCGTATCAGCTACGGCCGGGTGCTCGGCTACGAAGAAGATACGACGCTTGTGCCGTACAAGACTACGTTCTTCGGCTTGTACGATCGCGCCCGGAGCTTCGACGAGAAGGCGCCCTACGATTTGCCGAAGCGCTATCGGGAAGGCAAAGACAAGCTGGACCTCGCGACTCCGTTGAACTTCGTCTATACGGCGGACACGATCGGCGGAAACTCGGGAAGTCCGGTTATCAATCGCAACGGCGAGCTGGTAGGTTTGAACTTCGACAGCAACATTCAAAAGCTGCCGAATCGCTACTGGTACGTCGAGGAAGCTGAAGGCGGCCGCGCGGTTGGCGTTCACAGCGCTTCGATCATTGAGGCTTTGAAGAAGCTCTATGGGTCGGACAAGCTGGTGAAAGAGATTCTTGGCCGGTAGAGAAATCGCGGCGTTGTATGCGGCTTTGTTTTGAGACCGTCACTGAAGGTGGTTTATTGCCGCACCGTCAGCGCAAGCTTATACTTCGGGTATCGCCGTGTTGAAGGCGGTCTTGAAGCTATGGAGATCGCAACCCGGGCTTCGCCGCAGATGAATAATCGGAGGATCAAAGGCTATGGCAGTACCAGGAATTGAGCACCGCGTAGCCGCGTTAGAAGCGGACGTGGCGCGCTTGAAAGAGCAATTGGCGAAAGCGGTTCCAGCGCAGGGAGACTGGCTCGATGAAATCTACGGTGCCTTTGAAAACGATCCAATCTACGAAGAGGCAATGAGATTGGGCCGCGAGTATCGGGAGTCGCTCCGTCCGAAAGCGATCAGAAAAACAGCGCGAAAAGCGAGAAAGAAATCCGCGAAAAGGCGCCAGCGTTGACATGTACATCCTCGATACGGATCACATTAGCGTGATGGAGTCAGCCGGTACTAGCGCGCAGGGTCAGCGGTTACGCTTCCGCGTGGCAAGATTAAAACCTGAAGGTAGAATCACGACCATCATCACCTTCGAGGAACAGGTACGCGGATGGATGTCGTTCTTGGCGGAAGCTCGATCCCTCGATAAGCAGGTTGGAGCCTATCGGCGGCTCAAGGGAGTCCTAGATCGCTATCTCAAAATCACCGTACTCGAGTTTGATGAAGCGGCAGCGGTCGAGTTCAAGCGGTTGCAAAGTCTGCGACTTCGAATTGGAACAATGGATTTGAAGATCGCGGCGATTGCGCTCGCGCACCGTGCAACAGTGCTTACCAGAAACGTCAAAGACTTCAGTCTAGTGCCCGGCCTGAACGTCGAAGACTGGACACAGTAAGCGTCGCTGGCTCGGTGCGGCGAGCCAATCATTCGCCGGCTGGACGCGTGAAGAGATGATCAATCGCAACGCAGAATTAGCGGGATTGAACTTCGACCGCAATATTCAGAAGCTGCCGCACCGCTATTGGTACTTTGTGAAGCCGGAGGCGGCCGCGCAGTAGGAGTTCAAAGCGCCGCGATCACTACGGTGTATCGAAACGGGTGCGAAAGGTCCTTGACCAGTAGAACGCAACGGCAGTGCGCGAGAACTTCATAGCTCTGAAGTCGAGTAGACCATGAGTGAATCTAACGAGGGACCAAGCGTCTACGAGAATTGGAGAGCTGCGTTGCTTGGCAAAGCCGTTCAATCGTCTTTTGAGTTTCCGTTCTTCACCGATGCTCATATTACCGGGACGATCGAGGAAGGCTACGGACCTTATCAGTTCATCAACACGGTCTTAAGCTCCATCCGGAATACACACCCCAGGCACCCCGCCATTATTTTCAGAGTTGACGTTCATCTGACCTTCGAGCCTAGCGAATTAGAGATGGATAAGACTGACGACGAGCGGTATCACGGGGGCTATCTACAGGATGAAGCCGCAGCACTTGTTTCGTTGTCCGTTGGGATACGGCTGAAATCCGGAGCAATGATAAGAAGGTGGGACGAACCTCATGGGGATCCTAAAGGCTATCCATGCTATTTCCAATTTGCCGAAGATCCGGTCCTGCCAACGTCTTTTATTCAGTCTATAGTGCCGAGAGCGCTGGGCACTCATTCTCTCGGCGAAATAACACCAATGGCCAATCTACACAAATTACCTCCCAACGATGCTGTTGTTCTGATTCGGGCCGCGCGTCTTTATCAGGATGGCCTTTGGATAGCCGAGTCCGAGCCTAACTTATCCTGGCTTATGTTTGTATCGGCTTTGGAAACCGCAGCCAATCATTGGCGCGCTGCGATAGAGACTCCCGTAGATAGACTCAGGACTTCAAGACCAAACTTGGAAGAAATCCTTAAGCAATACGGAGGAGACGAGCTTGTGCTCAAAGTGGCAGAAGAGGTAGCGCCTTACATGGGGTCGACCAAGAAGTTTGTCGACTTCGTTCTCGCGTTTCTTCCAGATCCTCCTCGCGACCGGCCTTATGAGTGGGCTCAACATTCCTGGGACGCAAGACCTATGAAGGCATCTCTGGAGACGATCTACAAATATCGATCAAAAGCCCTTCACGGCGGAAAGCCTTTTCCCGCGCCAATGTGTCACCCCCCAGATAGGCTCGGGCAGGAAGTAGGCTTGGGAGAAATACCTACCGGCCTGGCAACGAGTACTAAAGGAGGAACTTGGCTTAGTGAGGACACGCCAATGCTGTTGCATACCTTTGAGCATATTGTTCGCGGAGCATTGCTCAACTGGTGGCGATCACTGAATCTTAACGGACATTGAGCCGCCAGCATCAGCATACCGCTGGTTGTCGTTGTTTGAGGGCCGAACGGCAATCGCGCCGGTGCGAGACCTAGCTTACTTCCGCAGGTTTGCTGTGTAGTTCAGCACAGGTTAGAGTGGCAGCGTAGTGGCGTTCAGAAGTCGTTCCATCCGAGATAACACGATGAAGCTAACGATAGACTTGCCAGATAGCTTGATTGAACAGTTTCGCGGGCGGCATATTTCTGAAGAGGGATCAAGGCGTTGGCGGTAGCGGCTTTAGAAATCTGGTTAGCCCGACAGGATTCGCTGAAGCGTGGCCGCTTCTCCGAAAGCGCAGTCCCTTTCGTTCGCCGGTTGATTGCAGAGAATCGCGATCTCTTTGATGCATTGGCGCAGCGCTAGAAATGTGCCGCGCAGGTTTGTGTCCGCGCGGCAGCAACTCACCTGACTTAGTCCTCAAATGACGACCAGCAACTTGTTAGCAAGGGTACAAGAACTACTTCGGCGGATGCTTGGGCTCGAGGCTCGGTTTCGCCAGGGTCAATGGCAAGCCATCGACGCCATCGTCACACGCCGCGGCCGGGTCCTCGTAGTCCAACGCACTGGCTGGGGCAAGAGCCTCGTCTACTTCCTTTCGACAAAGCTTCTGCGCGATCAGGGTGCAGGGCCTACGATCCTTGTAAGCCCGCTCCTTTCGCTGATGCGCAATCAGATCGAAGCCGCTTCGCGCATCGGCATTCGCGCATTCACCATCAGCAGCTCGAACCGCGGCGGAATGGGACGCTGCCGAAGCCGCGCTCGCCGCCGACTCATGCGACATCCTGTTGATCTCTCCTGAACGCCTCGGCAACGACCGGTTCATGCGCAAGGTGCTTCCGGGCGTGTCGGGCCGCGCAGTCTCTTCGTCGTCGATGAGGTTCACTGTATATCGGATTGGGGTTACGACTTCAGACCAGACTACCGGCGGATCATTCGGGTGATGGAGAGCCTGCCCGCCGGAATGCCGGTGCTCGGGACGACGGCTACGGCTAACGATCGCGTTGTTGCAGACGTTCAGCAGCAACTCGGACCCGAGTTGGTTGTCTTGCGAGGCCCGCTCGCGCGCGCCTCGTTGCGGCTTCAAAACATCGTGCTCTCGAGCCAGGCTGAGCGGCTCGCGTGGCTCGCCGAAAACATTACGAAGTTCAAAGGCAGCGGGGTCATCTACTGTCTGACCGTTGCTGACGTCGAACGCGTCACAACCTGGCTGAAGTCGCAAGGCATCAACGCCCAAGGCTATCATGCCGGCGATGATGCGAAGATGGATCGCGAAGCCCTCGAAAAGGCTCTGCTCGGAAACGAACTCAAAGCGCTGGTCACGACGGTCGCGCTCGGCATGGGATTCGACAAGCCGGACCTCGCGTTTGTGATTCATTTCCAGCGGCCGGGGTCGGTGGTCGCCTACTATCAACAAGTCGGAAGAGCCGGGCGCGCAGTCGATCGCGCTTATGGGATCCTGCTGAGCGGAAGCGAAGACGATGACATTCAGGACTACTTCATCGAGAGCGCGTTTCCCGCTCCCGAAACGATGATCTCGATTCTCGATGCGGTGGGCGCGACCAAAGGCCTATCGATCAACGAACTCCTTGGGCGGGTGAACGTCTCGCGTACGATGGCCGACCGAGCGCTCAAGCTGCTGGAGATCGACGGCGCAATCGAGATCAAGTTCGACAAGAAGATTTTGTATTTTCGCACCTCAAATCCGTGGCAGCCAGACATCGAACGAACAAATCGCATCACTGCCTTGCGACGGGCCGAGCTGGCTCAGATGCAAAGGTACGTCGCTCATCGCGGCTGCTTGATGGAATTCCTCGCCCGCGCGCTGGACGATCCCGATGCGAAGACTTGTGGAGTGTGTGCTAACTGCCAGGGGCGGGGCTTTCGCGCCGAAACGTCAACCGAACTAGTGAGGCAAGCCGCCGAGTTTCTTGGACGAGTGGACATCGTGCAGGAACCTAAGAAGCGCTGGCCTCTGGATATGTCTCTCTCGGAGACGTCGGTCATCCCGGCTGAAACGCGCAATGCACCTGGCCGCTCGCTTTGTTACTACGGCGACGCCGGATGGGGCCGGCTGGTGCGCGAAGGCAAGTATGAACGGGATCAATTCGATGACCAGTTGGTGGACGCTTCCGCCCTATTGATTCGCGAGCGGTGGCGGCCCGAGCCGTTTCCGGAATGGGTCACAGCGATACCCTCGCGACGCCATCCGGGGCTGGTGTATGATTTCGCGTCGCGGTTGGCGCGTTCGCTAGGGGTTCCCTTCGTCGCTGCGCTTGTTCGCACCTCGGAAGCGCCCGAGCAGAAGCTGATGGCCAACAGCTCGATGCAAGCGCGCAACGTTGCAGGTACGCTCGGGACGATCGAACAGATACCGGCCGGCGCGGTGCTGTTGATCGATGACATAATCGATTCGGGCTGGACGTTGACCCTTGCCGGATGGCTGCTTAGAAAAAAAGGCAGCGGCGTGGTTCATCCGTTTACCCTGGCTCGCGCGACCGCGCGCAAAACTTGAGTAATGAAACTCCGCAACGATTCATTCGCACTCTTTCTGGTCTGTTCGCACCTCGGTCTCCCCGACGAGCCCGACGCGAAACCGCTCAGCGCTCGAGAATGGAACCAGGTTGAACAAAAGCTCGCTGCCAACTCATTCAACGTGGCGGAGCTGCCGGGTTCAAGCGCAGCGCAGATCAAATCGACTCTTAAGATTACGGACGACGAAGCCGCGCGGCTTGCCTGGTTGCTGGACCGCGGCGCCGTGATCGAGCAGGAACTCGAGCGGCTCGCGGAGTTTGGCATCTGGGTGATCACGCGATTCGATGAAGACTACCCGCCACGGTTCGCCGAGCGGTTGAAAGGTGCGGCCCCGGTCCTCCTCTACGGCGCCGGGAGCGCGCGACTGCTGAACCGTCGCGGGCTCGCGGTAGTCGGCTCGCGTAACATCGATCAGCGCGGCGTCGCGTTGACCAAGTCTATCGGCAACGCATGCGCCGAATCAAAGCTCACGGTTTACTCAGGCGGCGCGCGAGGCGTGGACAAAACGGCGATGGGTGCGGCGCTAGCGGCAGGCGGCAACGCAGTCGGCTTGCTCGCCGACAGTTTGGAAAAAGCCATCCGAGCCGCCGACGCCAGAAGGCATATCGAAGAAGGACAGCTCGCGCTCGCGACGCCTTACTCACCTCACGCGAGCTTCAACGTGGGAATGGCGATGGCGCGCAACAAGCTGATCTACGCGTTGTCGGACTTCGGGCTGGTGATCGCGAGCGACGCGGAGAAAGGCGGCACATGGGCGGGCGCTGAAGAAGTGCTAAAGGCCGGCTGGGTTCCTGTGTTCGTAGTCGAAGGAGTCAACGTGCCCGACGGAAATCGGGTGCTGATCAAGCGCGGCGCAATTCCCTTCCCGGATTCGTTTGACGATTCGCCGTCGTCACTAGCAGATTGGCTTGAAGAACACACGCCAGTTAAAGAGCCGGTGGCCGTGCAGGGCAGTTTGTTCTGAGAGATCGGAATTGTTTGAGGAACTCTCCGGGGGTGAAGTCGCTCCAAGATCGTGGCGAATACCCCCCGGACGGCTGAGACTGAATAAACCCTCCGGGAATCCCACCCACGGGAAGTGGGTGGATTGTTCAGGCCCGGTCTACACGAGGGTAGCCGGGATTCCAGTTTTCCTCTCTCCCCTCGCGCTGCGAGGGAGAGATATAACAGAACCAAACCAGGCGGGCGGGCCGCCACTTGTAGGCCGCACCTGAACAATCCACCCACTGTGCCGTGGTGGTATTCTCGCCCGCATATGGTTGACCGTTCACCGGCTACGAGATCGAGATGTTAAAGAACAGCCCAAACGAAATAATGGCCTCCGCACGCGAACGAAACGCGCGCCTCCTGGATCGGTACGGAGCCCAAGTAATCGAGCTCGAGCCGAAGTACCTCCTGCAGATGGCGCATCTGACCACGCCGGCTACGGTGTGGAAATACGTCGAGAGCGCGGTCACCAAATCGAAAGCCAACCTGGTGATGCTCGATCTCGAAGACTCGATCCCCCGCGACAACGCCGAGCTGCTCGAACACGGCCGAGCCAACGTGATTCGCGCATTCAACGAGCTGGATTGGGGGTCACGGCTTCGCTTCTTTCGGCCGCGAGGGCTCGAGCTTGATCCCTCGCATTCCGACATCGCGGTCATCGTCGAGGCTGCGGGCTCGAATCTCGACGGGTTGATCTATCCGAAGATCGAAGACCCCGATGAGGTTCGTTCGATCGACAACACGCTGACGGCACTGGAACAGGCGCTTCGAGTCGGGCCCGGCCGCATCCGAATCGAAGCGTTGATCGAATCGGCTTCCGCGGAAGAAAAGGTCTTCGAGATTGCGCGCGCGTCGAGGCGATTGGTCGGTCTGGTCTTCGGGTCATATGACTACTGGGCGAGCTTGGGAATGGGAGCTTCAAGCTACCGCGCGGATCATCCGTTGATCTCGCAAGCTCGAGGACGAATCGTGAAGGCCGCGGCGGCTGTGGGGGTTCCGGCGATTGCGGAGATGACGACTAACTACCCGACTCGCGATAAGAGCGACGACGAACGCCGAGCCGCGATGGAAGAGTTCCGCAGTGATGCGCTGCTGGCGCGCGACTTCGGATTCGCGGGCAAGTGGACAGGCATTCCCGATCAGACCGCGATGGCGGTAGAAATCTTCCAAACTCCCGATGATGAGATCGAACGCGCAATCAACGAAGCAAAGCAGTTTCTTGAAGCGGAAGCATCGGGCCGCGGAGCTACGATGATCGATGGCAAGATGGCGGACCGCGCGACGGATCGCCTGAATCGCAACACGTTGAAGAAGGCTTATGCGATGGGACGAATCGGTGAGGCTTTGGCAAAGGAGTTGGGGTTAATCTAGTGATGTTTTTAGCAGACATCTCACCCGGGAGGATGTGGTATCCATGCAAATCTGTCGGATCAGTGTCATCCGTGGTCTATGCGGAACTACGAAGCGATTTCCCCGAACGCATAGACCACGGGATGACACTGATCCGACGGATTTGCACGGATTTCTAGCTGATTTGATCGCCTAGGCTGTACCCCATCGTGACGAGAGAATAAAGGAGTTGAAGATAACTATGAGAAGCATTCTTGGGCTGCTGCTGCTTTGCGTGTTCCCAGTTGCACAGCCGCCGTACGACGCGCAGAACTCCCAACCGAAGCAACTTGTGCTTACTCACGTCACGGTCATTGACGCAACCGGCGCGCCCGCCAGCTCCGATATGACCGTGGTGATAACCGGCGATCGCATCACCGAAATTGGCAATACTCAGAATGTCCGCGTGCCGAAGGATGCACAAGTCATCGACGCGACAGGCAAGTTCCTGATACCGGGCCTGTGGGACATGCACGTTCACTGGTATCTCAAAGATTACCTTCCGCTTTTTATCGCTAACGGGGTCACCGGAGCGAGGCTGATGTGGGGCATGCCAATGCACCAACAATGGCGCAAGGAGATCGAGAACGGGACCATGCTCGGTCCGCGACTTGTAATCGCCAGCCCGATTGTGGATGGACCTAATCCAGTGTGGCCCGCCTCGGTCTCCGTCAGCAACGATCGCGAAGCTCGCCAGGCGGTCACTAAGGCCAGGCAGGATGGCGCCGACTTCATCAAGGTATACAGTCGCCTTACCGGGGAAGCCTTCTTCGCCATCGCGGACGAGACGAAAAAACAAGGGATCTCATTTGCCGGACACGTTCCGCAATCGGTCACGGTTGCCGAGGCATCAGATGCCGGACAAAAGAGCATCGAGCATCTTACTGGTATCTTAACTGCGTGCTCTTCGCGTGAAGAGGAATTCCGCAAACAGACTGAGGCCGCCGGCTCGAAGCTGCCGCAGGGTCAGCTTCCCAACCCGGCGACGCAGCGTCAGGTGAACCGCCTGGTGCTGGAGACATTCAGTCCAGACAAGGCGGCTGCTCTCTTCGCGCGTTTCAAGCGAAATCAAACCTGGCAGTGCCCAACGCTGACGGTTTTACGAAGCACAGCATCTCTCGACGACCCAAATTTCCGAAACGATCCGCGGCTCAAGTACATGCCTTCTTCAATCAGAACCCAATGGGACCCTACAAAGGATTTCCGATTCAAGAACAGGACCGCCGAAGACTTCGAACTGGCGCGGTTGGTATTCAAGAAACAACTCGAGTTAGTTGGTCCAATGCGGCGCGCAGGCGTTGAGTTTCTGGCCGGGACCGACGTGCTCAATCCCTATTGCTTCCCCGGCTTCAGTCTGCACGACGAGCTTGTGCTGCTGGTCAACGCGGGGCTGACCCCGATGGAAGCTTTGCAAGCTGCCACTCTCAACCCCGCGCGCTTCCTCGGCAGGGAGAGCGAACTTGGCACGGTTGAGAAGGGCAAGCTCGCCGACCTTGTGTTGCTCGACGCAAATCCGCTCGAAGATATTCGCAATACTCAGAAGATCAATGCTGTAATGGTTCGCGGCAAACTGATTCCCAAACCGGAGCTACAGCGAATGCTGGCTACAATCGAAACCACCGCGACACGAAAGTGAGTCGATCCGCAATGGCCGAACTGAAAACAAAAAAGACCGCCGCGACCGTCGAGAAGTTCCTGAACAACGTCGCCGATGAACAGCGACGTAAGGACTGCTTCCGTCTTGTGGAGATCATGAAAGCCGAAACCAAAGCTGAGCCGGCAACGTGGGGAACGAGCATCGTCGGCTTTGGCCGCCACCAGTACAAGTACGAAAGCGGGCGCGAGCTCGAGTGGTTTCTCGTGGGCTTCTCTCCGCGCAAACAAGACCTGACCTTGTACATCATGGGGGGACTCGAGCGATACCCGTCCCTGACGAAGAAGCTCGGCAAGCATAAGACGGGAAAAGCTTGCTTGTACATTAAGAAGCTTGAGGAAATTGATTTGCCGACGCTGAAACAGTTGATTAAGCAATCCGTCGCGGACTTTGCGGCGATGAGGGAATAAGACGGACTCGCAAGGCCGCCGTGTCAAATCACCTATCTAAGTTGCGTCGGCGATTGCAGCGCAGATATTGCGTCGCACCGGCAAACCGAGTAGCCTGTGGCTATGACCACGGTTCAAGAGATTAAGGATGCGGTAAGCGATCTTTCGCCTGAGAACCTCGCAGCATTCCGCGCGTGGTTCGCGGAGTTTGACGCAATGCTGTGGGATCGGCAACTGGAAACGGATGTTGCTTCAGGCCGGGTCGATCGACTCGGAGACGAGGCCTTGCAGGATTTGCGCGAAGGGCGCTGCACTGATTTTTGAGACACCGGGCAACACCACGTTTCTGGTTTCTCTACCGCCAACTCCCCGAGGACGTGCAACGAGTGGCGGACAAATCCTATGCGCTCTTGCGACAGGACTCGCGGCATCCATCATTGCATTTCAAACAAGTAGGTCGCTTCCGATCCGTTCGGGTTGGTCTTCATTGGCGGGCACTCGCCGTTCAACAGGAAGACGATATTGTGTGGTTCTGGATAGGCTCGCATGCTGACTATGACAAGCTTCTTGGGCATAGTTAGTTCGATTCGAGCGGCGGTCAAAAGCTGAACTCCAGGTACAGCAAGGGCATTGCGGGTCACGGCTCATAACTCGACAATGGACGGGTGCCGAATACGGAAAGGGACCGCGTGAGTTACAACAGACTGAAAAACGCGCGTATTCACTTCTAGAAAGGTAGTCGGTCTTTGCGAAAGCAGCACTCAAATGCCTACCAACAGCAATCGTCACCGTTACGATGTCGCCGCCGCAGGCTCTGTGCTTCGTAGCATCGTGCCCGACCCAGATGCTCTTCGGTCAATCGGTTCACTCGTCGCTGATGTCTGCCAGCGAGCATCTGATGCGGCGCCAAACTGCTGGGAAGTAACGCTGCAAAAGGATGCTCTTCGAGTGAATGTTGGACAGGTTGCGGTCTTCAGCATCGACAAGTCCCACGTGTTTTTGTGTACGGAGCCCATTCGATCGCGGCCACGGAATTTACTATCCTATTGGTCGCGTAGGGGGCAGGCAGTCTACCCCGCAGTGCCCGTACCTTCAGTCGCGCTACGGTTCGTGCACACGCGCACCGTGACGCTCGAACGCGACATTCACCGTGCTCTTCTACGGTTCGTCGACCAAGCCGCGGCCTGGAAGTCATCCTCTCCCTGGAAGACGGCACACTCCCCCGCAGTGATCGACTTCTTCAACTCCCTCTGCTCAAGGAGCGTTTGCCAGCCAGCCTATTGGGATGCAGGTGATTTGGAGTCAGATGACAAGCTCGAACCGGCGCAGGGCGATCTCTCCGAAGAGGACCTGGTCCCCAGCAGGGATGTCGAGAAAGCCGCCGTAGCGTTCGTCACGAAGCGATATCGCGATTTCGGCTATAAGGTCCGTTCGACTGAGGCGGACAAGATAGGTTACGACCTACATTGCAGTCGACGCGGCGAAGTCCGTCACGTTGAAGTCAAGGGCAGAGCGCTTGATGGAAACGTCGTGATCCTCACGCGAGGAGAGTGGGAACGAGCCCAGAGGGATGATCGTTGGTTTCTCGCTATTGTGTCGAGGGCGAACTCGGAAATGGCTGTGCTATTAGAGTGGGCCGGGGCCGAGATCCCAAAGAGGTTTCGCATTGATCCGATAGCATTTCGCGTTGCACTACGATCTGATGAAGACGAGTCAGAATAAACTGGCTGACTTTGAATGAACGAGTCTATCAAATAGTCTTCAATGCGCTCTTCAAAGCTAGGAATGGACTCATCGAAGCCTAGAACAATAGAACCGAAATACGGCCGCCTGCTTGACGACTTTCGCGTCGGTGACCTCTACCATCACCCCTGGGAAGTCACCATCGACGACGGAATGCTCGCGATGTTTTCGGCCTCGTTCCTCGATCCGAATCCGCTCTACTCAAGCAGTCGCTTTGCGCGAGACCTCGGGTTCCGCGACCGGGTAGTCCATCCGCTGGTAATGCTGAACCTGGCGCTGAGCTTCAGCGTTCACGACGTTTCTGAACAAGCGATCGCTCATCTGGCTTACATCGATTTGAACTTCCCCAACGCCGCTTACTCCGGTGACACGCTTTCGGTCTATTCAGAAATTCTCGGCGTGCGCGCGTCTGAGTCGAAGCCCGATCGCGGCGTCGTGCACCTTCGAACAACCGGAGTCAATCAAGACGGAATCGTGGTTGTCACCTTCGAACGCAAAGCGTTGATTCCCACTGGCAGGCTGGAAGGCCGCGCGCACCCGGACCTGGTCCAACTCGCCTGTGAGACAAGCCAGTCAGTCAACGATTCTTCGAGTTCAGACGCCGGCAGTCAACACAGACTAAAGTCTATGCTACCGCGCACGCTGCCTTCTGAACTCTCGGGCGACTTCAAGACTCCTGCGTGGCCTGGGCGGCCACGAGGCTTATTCGAAGACTTCGAGGCCGGCGACGTGATCCTTCACAGCATCGGCCACACGGTCGGCGAGAGCGAGCACATGCAGTTGACGATTCTCACTCGCAACAGCCACCCGCTCCACTTCGACGCCGTCTACTGCCGGGATCACAGCTTCACAAAAACGCGCGTAGTCGAAGGCGGTCTGGTCTTCGCTTGGACGGCTTCGCTCGCAAGCCGCGACACGACCGCCAATGCGCTATGGGAGATCGGCTACGACAAAGGCAGTCATCCGAATCCGGTGCTTGCAGGAGATACGCTGTACGCGGCTTCGCGAGTGATCGAAAAAAGCGACTATAACCCGCACGCAGGGATTGTTCGGTTCAAGCTCGTCGGAGTCAAGAACGAGACTCCGGGCAGCTTGATTCGGAGAGGCGTTGATCTATTCGAAGGCAAGCTCGATCAAAAGGTCTTCGAAATAGAGCTCGCGGTGCTCCTTCCGAAGCGAGCCTGATAATCAGTCAAGGTGGTTTGATGAACACGGTGCGCACCAACCTGACCCTGCCGTGATCGGACTGCACTCGTCGGACTTCGCCTGCACCACGGCCAACGCGCCGCACCAGCCCAATCAAACATTGCCAGTCACTTAAGCGGCGGTACGCATATTGCCCACCACTGCGAGGCTGATCCCAGACAGATTCCTGGAGGTGTCGTATGCAGCCACGAAAGAGGGCTCGTGTGCTTAAAATCTTCGCGATGCTGATGGTCGGGGCGGTCGCCGCGTCATTTAGCGCAAGCTCCGCTGACGATCGACAACGTGAGACCGCGTCGCTTGCTCGTGAAATCCTTAATCGCCGCTGCTTCTCGTGTCACGGCGCAAATGGGGTCGCTCGGAAGAACGTATTCGTGCTTGATCGCGAGCGGCTCGTCGCAACCCAAGTCGTCGTCCCGGGTGATCGCGCCTCGCTGCTTCTAAGACTGATAGAATCCGGCGCGATGCCTGAAGGCGGACCCACGCTGTCCGACCCAGAGAAGTCTGTGCTCCGCGAGTGGGTCATCGCCGGCGCGCCCGACTGGTACGACACCACTTCACTAGAGCGAGCGTTCATCGACGAACGAAAGATCGTTAAGCTGATCGAGCAAGACCTCCTGAACCAGCCGCAGCGAAGCCGCCAATTCCTTCGTTATTTCAGCCTGGCGCATCTCTACAACGCGGGCGTCCCCGAGCTGGAGCTCGAAACTTATCGCGCCGCGCTTAGCAAGTTGGTCAACAGCCTATCGTGGCACAAAGAGATCACGCGACCGGCGGTTGTTGACGCCGCTCGCACATTGTTCAGGATAGATTTGAGAGACTACAACTGGACCGGCGCAACGTGGGAGCTGCTGCTTGCCTCATATCCGTATGCGCTGAGATCGGCTGAGGGAAGCATCGTCACGCGAGTCTCAGGCGCGCAGGCGCCTTACGTTAGAGCCGACTGGTTCGTCGCCAACGCGTCCGTGCCGCCGCTCTATCATGACTTGCTTGCATTGCCACGTTCAGCAGTCGATCTTGAACGACTGCTCGGAGTCGATGCGGCACGCGATCTCGCCGAAGAGAAGAACGTCGCACGCGCCGGTCTGCGAGCAAGCGGGGTCTCGCAAAACAACCGTGTACTCGAACGGCACGTATCCCTATACGGTGATTACTGGAAGAGCTTCGACTTTCGCAACAGCGTCGACCAGCAAAACGTCTTCCAGCATCCGCTCGGGTTCAACCCGGCCGGAAGCGAAATCATCTTTAACCTGCCTAACGGGCTTCAGGCTTATCTTGTGGTAGACGGCTTCCAACGCCGGATCAATGAAGCGCCGGTTGCAATCGTCTCGGACCGGACGAGTCCGGATGACCCGGTTATTCGCAACGGCCGTTCGTGCATGAGCTGCCATTACGACGGTGTTCGCCACTTCAGAGACGAAACAAGGTCAGTCATTCAAGCGAACTTGTCTGGCTCGTTCGATCGGGACAAGGCGCTCGCCATCTATCCACCACAAGAAAACCTTGATCGATTGATCGAACGAGATCGCGACCGGTTCCGCTCGGCGGTCGCGCTCGCTTCAGGCGCGTCAGCCTCCGGGCCTCACAAAGAACCCATCAACGCGCTCGCTCGGAGATTCTCCGCTGATCTTTCGCTCGCGCAGGCAGCCGCGGAAGCCGGGCTCGAAGCTGGCGTGTTTCGCGAGCGGCTCGCGCGCAGCGCCCGACTCGCACAGCTCGGCTACACCCAGTTACTCGTTTCGGGCGGGGCGATTAAGCGAGACGCCTGGGACAGAAACTTCGACGAACTGGTCCTGGAGTTGGGACTGGGGCGGCCGCTGGCTACATCGGGCTCGCCCTTTCGTGGATCGTTACTTTCGAGCGTCGAACGACGTGCGCGAATCTCCGGGGCCGGTGCGACCCCCGAGACTATTCTTCGCGCGGCGAGAACGATCTCAGTCAGCTCGATGACGATGTTTCTGAAGCCTGATCAACTAGAAGATGAGCTGCGCAAGCGTCCCGAGTTTGAAGCAATGGGACTTGCGATCGTGAAAGACGCGACGAAAGCGGATCTGATGATCGACCTGGATCGTCCGGTGTTCACTTACACTTTCACGTACTCTATAAGCAGCGCCGACACTCGAGTCGTGGTTGCGAGGGGCAAGGTGATCGCGTTCGATGGGAACTTCGCGGCGCCGCTAATCGCAAAGGAGTTGATGAAACGTCTGCGGGCGGCGCGGGACTCAAATGAGGCGAGACAACGGTGAAGTGGAGGACAGGCGGAATTCTGGCCTCCACCTAACGACGGTTCCATTCTATTTGATCCTATAGGAGAACGCGATAACGACCCCTCGCTTCCAAGTTTTCTCGACCGGAGGAGCACTGACCCCGCTAGGTACAGTATCGCCTGGATTAAAGCCGCCCGCCAAGCTGGGAACTCTGCCTATATAGATTCCTGGAGTGACAAAGAAGCTCCTCTTGAATGAAAGGCTCCCTCCAACGATGTATTCGATATCAGTGCCAGCTTGGCCTGTCTTGACGTCAACGCCCGCCCCCGCGCTAGCATGAACAGCGAATGTGTCGCTAAATTCCCATACACGGGTATTGATCAGAAGCAACGGAATGGTTCTGAATGAAGAGCGATTCTTAAAGCCAAACGTATTGATAGGTGTTTGAGATCCCTCGGGTGGTTTAGAGGGAACGAAGACAAACTCCTTCTCTTCGACTGAGCTAAACCCAAATCCGCCGCTGATGGATAGCGGACTTGTGCACTCGACAGTGACGATTTCCTCTTTAGTCGGAGCCGTACCTGCCGGCGCAAGTCTGTCGCGCTTCACTAGTTCGACCTTCGTTGATTTGTTATCGCCAAACGAAAAACCACAACATTCTGGAAGCGTCAGCTCGAAACTCTGCTCGCCGCCTCGCTTTACGCCGGAGATAATACCGACCCAATAGCGGATTTTGTCCTGGGCGTCTTTGAACTTCTTTGCAATGTCACTATCAGCATCCAGCGCTTTTACCTGCGTTTGCAACTCGACCAGCCTTCCCTTCACATATTCGTATGCTGCCCCGTTCGTGCCGCTTCCATACCACGCCGGCCAACCTGACATCGCTTTCAGTTCTTCTAGTCGATTTCTGAGAACGCCCAAGGCACTTAGCAATTCAGCGATTTCCTTGAACGGCCATGCTTTGGTAGCTAAGTCGGTTTCAATTTTCTCTACGCCAAGGGACTCAATCATCTCGAGGAGAGCCTTCTGCCCTCCCGATGGGGCCAGCACCGCATCCGCAGAGTTCAACAACGCCTGAATCTTGGACCAGTCAGTGCCTAGGGCTTCAGTGGCCACGACTATCGGCGTCTGAACAAGATACAATCTATCTTTCTCCCGGTCGTCGAGATCTTTTACGATCTTGTTGAACTCCTCGTCGATCGAGTTTGCAGACGCTGTCAAGGCGGATAATCCTTTAATGTTCGCCACGGCAGCCTGGTTAGACTTTGCGTCTGTTTTCGGTCCTGGTGGAATGAAAAGGCCGCTCAGGTCGGGGCCAGCCGTAAACGTGACGTTCGAGCCGAGCTTTGCCTCATACCTAAGCACGTTGACATGAGTGACTTTCACGGTGATGGGTCCGCGCACTTTGTCGCCAGACCGAGATTCCGATTGAGCATTTACTACAAACGTCTTCCCGCAGTGTCCGTCCGTCTTAGGGTTACTCCCTTTGCCGCTTGCGGCCACCCCAAGAACGCAACAGATCAGCGTTGCTAGAAAAGAAACTGAGATTCGCTTTTTCATTTTGTGCTCCTTCTTTGGGATTGAGTGTTAGCTGTGGCCTTCTAAGATTACGGCTCCGCGTTCAGCCCGGCAGTTCTAATGCAGGTCTCCCCAAGAGGCTTGGAGCCGAACTGCGTCTCTATAGGTACCCGACAACGAGAAACTGCTGCCACGATCCTGAACAAAGACGCCTCCGATTCAATGTGTTCTCCGGCCCCAAACATTCCGGAACGCCAGACGATTTGAGAATCAACTTTGGCATCAGCGACCGTCGTTCTGCGGGCTTCACTTCCTTATGGTGAGCGCGGGCGAAACATCACCGAGGTCGATCTCAGAATTGGTGCCGGCTACCGCTCCTGCAATGGCCGGTCAGCAAGAGCGAGGGAGGCTTTAAAAGGTCGCTTGAAGATGGGAAGACTCAGTGAGGCACTGGGAACTTTGCTAGGTCGGGGTGAGATCGATCTTCTTGTTGCCGGAACGTGATAGCCGATATCGCCAGGCGATTCAGACAAGCTGCGACCACTACAGCCAGGTTAATGTAGCATACGGAACCCTGGACTCAATTCACGCTACGCTGGGGAGCCAATTCCTAAACCATTACGCCGGCGGGCGGCTTGATTCAAGGTGCACGTGAGTCGCGGGCCATCCGTTGGGCTGTGAAGACTTTGACCCGCGATGTTGACTCCTCCTCGGTGAAGGGGTTGAAGATGAGGCCGCGAGATCTTCTGCGGCGGCGAGGACGCAACCTCATCGAGACGTCAGCCTGGTCCGCCCTTCCTCCGGAGCTATTGGCTCCCTCCACCCGTGCCGCAGTAGTAGGGTGGCGGAGAGGAGTTAGTTTTAGTTACGAGCCAGGCGATCCCGGGAAGCTTGGGGCAAGGAGCAGGCGTGCCCTTGAGTTGGAAGTCGTACCTTTCTGAATACGGCTGTTGAATCACAAGGTAATAATTCTGAAAATGTGTCGACGCGACTCTATCGCTCAGACTCGACATACGAACCTGTTCACCGAGCATCTTGGAGTGTTGACGAAGCTCATCGTTGGCTGGGAGATTTAGAAAGCCGATGTATCGAGTTGTTCCGGGTTTGTATTGTAGCGGATCAATGATGTTCTTCCCATCGCTGGTACTCAGTGCGAGCCTTTCGCCCGGCTTAAGAGTGATGTCTACGCCTGTAATATCGGCCATCGCGCCAAATTCTCCCAAATCCTTACCGCCTTTGGTATGGTTAAGCGGAACCGTGCGGCACAGTGTAAACAATTCGCCGCCAGGTATACAGATAATCGGCGACAGGCCGCTGTCATCTACTTTGTACCCGGGGTGCAGTGCGTCGAAGTCCACCATCCACCGGTTGTCGTCAGCCGGGTGACCGAAGTTCTTTCGGTCAAATTTCGTTCCTTTAAGGCGAGGGTGAACGCCTTCTTGAATGCCGCCGTTGGACTGAATTACCTGAAGCTTCCACTCAATACCCTCCTTCGGAAAGCTTGTTGTGGGCACTTCGCCTGCTATCTCCGAGCTATATAGGCGAAATGTGTGCTTGGGAATCCCTCTGAGAACGCATGCCTTATAGAGCCCGTCTTTGTGCCGAAAATAGATCAGGCCCGCAAAAATGATTGTCACTTTTGATTCCGTCTCTTGTGTGCCTCGCCGCTGCTCAACTGTTGCTGAATGTGTGTAAGAACCATCTTCAGTATCAAAGAGAGTCTCTCCGATAGACGGAAGGTTCTCAAGAAGGTTTGTCGGCAGTCCCGATTCTCGTTGCCGCGCCGCGTATCCAATTGGAAGTACAACCGAGAATGAGATGAATATTGCTAACGCTCTCCTCATGATACGTCCTCCTTGCTTTGCCGTTCGTTCGCCTCGCGAGAATCTCTCGCGTTTGGCCTGATTTGCAAACAACTCGAATTCACTTGACACTTGAGGGCAGGCGGCGCTCTATCCATTGCCGCGTGCTCGCATCTCTTTATGACATAGACCAGCAAACCATCACATGCATCCGATGAGATAAAAACATTTTCGGGCAATCTGAACAGCCACTTGAGCGAATTGAGACTTAGTCTTCACGAGTGTCGTCCTCAAAAAGTTGTGTGGCCACCTATCGCGATGAAGGAAGCCCAGCAGTTAGGATGTTTAAAGCGGGCCTCAGATCTGCTTAACATTTCCAGTTGTGCAAGCCTGAGAGCTTGGGATGTCGAGACGTTTTCACGCTTGCGGTACTTGTGAAAGCTAATCATCAGCTCCATTGTGGAATCTGAGTCGACAGGCCAGAGGCTCGCGACGACTATAGGAACCCCTGCGACAATGAAGGGCCGCGCTATGCTTATCATCCCCTCACCTTTGTAGTAACGGTCAACACCGGTCTGACAGGCCGAAAGAACGACAAGCCGAGCGCGAGGCAGCTTTAGATCATATATTTCGTGAGACTCCATAACGGCTTGCGACGCGTCATTACAAGCACCGCCGAACTGATTTGCCAGCACAAGTTTCGACAGCATGGGCGAACGCTCGTCAACTAGCGAGTGCAGCGCAAAATGAATGACGTCGGATTTCTCCATTTCAGCAATGACCAGATTCTTTCTCGCTTCACTTCCCAAGAGGCAGTGCGATGAACCATAGTACGAAGCTATGCCTTCTGCCTCCGTGGCTGCCGAAGGTAGGTTGACAAGCGAAGGAAAGGCGCTGTGGTCAAAGCTGGGATTTCCGACACTCAACAGTCTTTCCACTTTTGAGCCTTTTTTCCTTTCAGCCTGCTCCGAGCAAAAAATAAGAACGGAGGAGCTTGGCGAGTATATGATTGGAAAATCTTCAATCAAGTACCGGTTTGAACTGGCCGAGATCAGCGCCGCAAAAGGCAGGTAGCAGAGAATCTTGTCGGGCACGATACATAGCTGTCTGTTTCTATCCAGCAACAACTCTGCCGGGGCGATCAGAATCTCGGATAGTTCCTTAGCGACTTGCGATAGCTCCTCCGCAAAGACATTAGTCGGACTCGACATTAATCTTAGATAGCCGAGGACTCGTTCATTGAGGTATTCTTGATTAATCGGCTTTTCTATGATTGAGAAGCCTGTTCTGGAGAAAGCCCAGATTAGAATCTTATTAGGCAGCACGCAATATTGAAGTATCTGCACCTGATCGGGCAAACGCTCCTCTATGCGGGAAAGTGGTAAGGGGCACACGGTGTCTCGAAAAACAATATCGGGCTCATTCCCCTTAGTGAGCACGTGTGTGTTAGTGGTAAGCAAATCTAACAATGACCTCGCCCGCGAAGCTTCGGAGTATTCGAAAGCCTTTCGAGGATCATTCTTTTTCGTGTACTCGAAGTCTATTGCCAGATCGTAAACGCTCTGCTCAATATCGAAGAAGCCATTCCTATTATCTCCTTCCAATATCGTCGAGCGGTACTTTTCAATCAGACCGACCGTAGTCTGAAGTTCCTCTCCTGCTAGGGAATCATTCTGCTGAGCGATGTAGCAGATGAACTTGCCTTTATGCGCCTGGTAATAGAAGGTTGGATAATCCAACCCTTCGTAGAGTCCAATACTTTCGTCGAAGTTATCAACTGCTCTTGCGAAATCCCCTGCTTCTCTGTAAAGGTTACCCATCTGTAAAGCGGCGTAAGCCATCTGGTTTTTGCTAACCGCTTCGTCGGGACAGGACCTTGCGATCTCATAAGCGAGTTGCATATTCGCTATTGCTTTATCGTTATTGCCCGCCTTGCCGTACATCAGTCCCAGATGAACATAAGCGACACACCTAGTCGCGGGGTTATCTGTTGCTTTTGCAAACGATACTGACTCTTCCTGATAGTTAATTGCAGCGGAATAAAACCCGGCTGAATTAAATGCTGAAGCGATTATCGCGTAGTGGTTAATTCGTTGCAGCTTACCGGGCAAGGCGGTACTAATAAAAGGCAGGCTTCGCTGAACGCAACGTAGGGACTCGTCGTAGTTTCCGATATAGCGGTAATACTCTATCAGATAGCTCCAAGCATTGAACGCTCCGTTATCGTCATTCATTTGCTCTGCCAGCTCAAGCGCACGGTGTGTGTGCTCGATAGCCTTTGAATAGTTGCTGAATATGAACTGAAGAACCGACCATCCAGCGTGCGTGCGCATAAGAAGCCATTTGAAATTCTTCCGCTTACAGGTCTGCTCCAATTGCTCATAAATTGCCCAGCTGTGTTGCGCATCCGCTTTGGCCGAGTAAGAGTAAGCTATCCAATAATCGGCAAGCACTTCCTCCCATTTGTCTCTCGCCTGGGAAAAAATCTGTTTGGCTGTAGTGAATGCTTCAATAGCTTGCTTGGGGTTACCCTGAGCATAATGACTTCTGCCTGCCGACATGAGCTGTTGCGCCGGGGATAGCGTTTCCAGGTGCTTTGGAGACAATGATCGGTAAAACCGCGCCAAGCCCAACGTATAGCTGTCGCCTTCATGCGCTTCTTCGAGTTCCCCAAGGCGCAACAGCGCTTCGAGCATCTTACCGGCACTTTTGCGCTGACCGCTCAATGATAAATCGACATATGCATTGAGTAGTTGCTCCGCTACATATCTCCCAGATAGGGCTTCTCTATTTTGGCTCGAAATCCTCCACGCCGTTTTGTCATCACCGCTCTCGTAGGCGTCGATAAAACTCTCGAAGACTTCTTCTTTAGTCTGTGAAGCCTTGCTCTTTTGCTCCTCAAGCAGCTTCAGATGCTGCCTCGCCTCGTCGGCCCATCTTGAATTCGGGTCTCTTTCAAGGTACAGGCTCCAATCTTTTTCAGCCTGCTGAGTCAGCACCATATATTGCCGACACAGCGCGCGATTGAATAATGCTTCTAGTAGTGAGCCATCTAGCTCAACAGCGCGGCTGAGGTGTTCTAGAGCTTTTGCAAAATTACCGACACTCTTTGCCGAGTCATCATTCAACCACGCTTTACCCAGTTCAAGCAGCGCGGCTCCATAATCGTTGTGAAGCTGCGCGTTGTTGGGATCTGCTTTTACTGCTTCTTCAAATTGCGCAATAGCGTCGTCGAACTTCCCTTCAGCTAGGTAGAGCCGGCCGAGAGCGTGATGAGACGCTGGACTCGGATGCTCAGACACCGCATCAAGAAGAATCCTCTCTGCTCGATTGCGAGCGACCCGATCAACCCTTTCCTCATCGCCACGAGTCGTGGGTGCAGGCGCGTAGTTGAATCCCGATATTCGCGCTTCCACGGGACGCTGCTCACGGTAGGCGTAAGCGAGCACGGCTGTGCCTTTGGCCACGTCGGATTGATAGAAGAACACTCGCCAGATTCCGAGCCCGAGGCCGAGTACGATCACCAAGGTGGAGGCGAGTCTCAACGAAGGCGAGAACGGCAGCTGCTTCCACCAGGCTGCGAGTGGCGGCATTGGTTGGCGGACTGGGCCCGGCTTCGCTGCGTTTGCTGCCTCGTCGGTCGCCGCCGCAACGTGTTTTCTCAACGCCTTGGCGTAAGTCACTTGTTGCCGACCCTCCGGAGTAGACAGAAATGAAGCTTCAAATCCCGGCCGGTCACTCTCCGGCAATTCGCCATCCACGTACTCCTCAACCATCTCATCCTCCGCCAAAAGCACCGCGCTGAAGAGTTCGTTATCAGCCATCATCTTCTCTTCGAGCTGCTCCAGCTCGCCTTCCGCAAGCTGGCCAAGCAGATATCGCCTGATCAGGCCGTCATCTGGATTCTCGTGCCCCATTTGCTGCTTCCTTACTGCCGGCCTCCATACTCTTATGGCTCATCCGGCGAAAACATGACCAGCTCCAGTCGCTTCGGCATCGTTGAGACAATCAACGATACATTTTTGCAAAATCAAATTGATCCGATGGACACGCATTCTCAAACTGTTCAGCGTGACTCCCAGGCCGTCCGCCAATTTCTTCCTGTGCTCTATCTTCGCCCGTTTTTCTTTCTCATAGTATTTCAAGATCAATTCGCAGTCGTCAGGATCAAGTTCCTTCCTGCATCTCTCCAGGTACTCATGAATCCTCTCTACATCTTCGCTTGGTTCCGGTGGCGCCACGGGCAGGTTGTCCAGTCTCGTCTTTTCGTCCCTCACCCATCTCAACCACTCCTGGTAGACCTTCTTCGCTACGCCGTAGAAGTAATGTGCGGGATCGCCTACGTAGGTAGGAGCATTGTCTTTGACCTTGTGGCTGACTCGGTTAATCGTTTCGTCCGCCAGCTCCTCAGCAGCGTAGCATTGCCGCCTCACTAGGATCTTTATGAGCTTAGCCCGTATCTCCTCGTACCTTACACCGGCGCGCTCTCGGTCCGGGTCGAGCCACGCTAGCAATGCGTCGAACTCCTCCGGGCTTGGCGGTTCTGTCTTCTTCACTGAAGTTTGTTCACACTCTCGCGTTTTTCAGCTAAGGGATCAAGCTGCTTGACGAGGCTCGCACTCATCGCCAGGTGCCGCGCTCTTCAAAATACGTCTCAAAAGTAAAGCGGCAATTACTCTGTCAACCAGAAAGTCTGTCAACCGGAAAGTCTGTCGACCCTGATAGTCGGACTGGCGCCGGTGCCGCCAGAAGACGGAAGCTCCAGGAGAGGTCCACTTTGAATCCCCCGGTCCGTTTCTGTCTCTAGCCGTTCACTCTGATCAACCTGGGCTCAACGATGCTTCTTTAACCTTGGAAAGAGAGCTTACAGAATTCAGCGGCACCATCATTACTAATTTGTGGCCAGCTTGCAAGCCGGGCGGGGAGAGTTTTGCACGGCGTACAGAAAGCAGCGGACGGAAAGGCAATCAGTCTGGCGACTGGCACTTCCGCCCGCTGGCCTAGGTTAAACTTCTATTTACTTGCGACACCGGCGCCACTGAGAAACTTCAGTAACCCGGCGTTGAACTCCGCTGCTTTCTCGAGCTGAGGAACATGCCCGCACTTTTCGATGATGAAGACCTGTGACCCCGCAATCTCTTTGTTGAAGCGCTGCCCCATCGCAAGCGGTGTCAGGCCGTCTTCCCTTCCCCAAATTATCAACGTTGGGTGTTTGATCGCGCCGAGCTTCCCGTCCAGCACGTCCTCGCCATGAGCGATCGACTCTATGAATCGCTGAACCGTGTACCCGTCGCCCGCGGTCACCCTGCTCGCCAGGAAGCCATCAACCGCTGCATCGCTGGTGAACGGCGCTTTGTTAAAGAAGATAAGCGAGATGAGATCTCTTACCTGCTGGCGTGTCGAAGCGTTCAGGCCGTTTAGGACTTTTGGATCCAGATCACCGGCGACCGCAAAACCGGCGGCGTCGACCAGCACCAGCTTGTCCACCTTTTCCGGATGAGCGAGAGCAAAAGCGGCCGCCGTGAAACCACCCAGCGAGTTGCCTACCAACGACGCCTTCTCAACGCCGACCTGCTTATAGAAACCATCGAGAAAGTCGACGAGCGTGCCAACTCTGTAGTTGAGCAACGGCTTGTCCGACTTGCCGAAACCGATCTGGTCTGGGACGATCACTCGATACTTCTGTGCAAGCGGTGCGATGGTCGGCGTCCAATTCGTAGTGTTCCCCCCAAGTCCGTGAAGCAGAATCACCACAGGCCCGCTACCCGCTTCGAGGTAGTGAATCTTCGCGCCGAACACCGTCGTGTACTTATCGACGGTCTCCCCGTCCTGTACCGGGATTGGCGTCAACTTGTCTCGTCCGTCTGACAGCTTCACGTCAGGCATCTTGGGTGAAGGAGACGGCTTAGGCGCCGGCGCCGGCCTCTGTGCAAGCGATACACCTGAAATTATCAGCAGAAGAAT
>Ga0137359_10000041_pt1 | contig 95865 bp, 100 predicted proteins | sample Mad1_40_16metaG_FD_108281 | JGI IMG/M metagenome (GOLD analysis project Ga0137359, IMG submission 108281) | Vadose zone soil microbial communities from Angelo Coast Range Reserve, California, USA - Mad1_40_16 metaG | ecosystem: Environmental > Terrestrial > Soil > Vadose zone | place: USA... | reverse complement strand
GTTGTATCGCTCGACGGACCGCCTCTGTCGTCGTGGCGCTGCCGTGAAGAATTTGCCCCATAGTGCCTCCTTCCATCCCAAGGATAGGATTGCACCATCAAATGCCGGGACTAAACACCTAGGGCAGGAAGCAGGCACCTGAATTGAAAGAACCGATTCGGCGCGTTTTCGAGCGAAGTGGATACCGGTTCGCGTGAAGAAAACGCGTCAAAATAAAGAAGTAGATATTCCGTTCCGATTCAATCGGAACGGAAAGGCTCTAAACGCCCTCCAGCACAATCGCATGGACGTGACGGCCGTAATCCGGCTCGTTGCGATGCACCGAGCGGCGGTAGCTGAAGAAGCGCTCGTCGGAATACGTATCGAGGCCGGTGTCGTCGATCATCAAGACCCCGGCGTTTTCGAGCCGCCGGCGGATGAAGCCGGCGAGGTCGAACATCGAATGGCCCTCGCGCGTGGAGGGAAGGAAGAACAGCGCATTCTCCGCGTCGCTCTCGATGAAGCGTTCGACGAACTCGCCGCCTACTTCATAAGAGCGTTGCCGGATCAAAGGGCCGATGGCGGCCAGAATCGCGTTGCGCTCGGCGCCAAGCTTTTCCATCGCCGCGACGGTGGATTCCACGACGCCCGTGAGCGCGCCTTTCCATCCCGCATGAGCCGCGCCGATCACGCGCGCGCTCGGATCGACCAGCAAGATCGGTCCGCAATCGGCGGCGGTGACGCCGATGGCGAGGCCCTCGCTACGCGTGACGATGGCGTCGGCGCGCGGCCGCGCCGCGCTTTTCCAAGGACCTTCCGCCACCACGACATCGGGCGAATGGGTCTGATGCACGCTGAGAAGGTGTTCGGGCCCAACGCCGATCTGCTCCGCCATCCGGCGGCGATTTTCGGCGACGTGCGCCGGATCGTCCTGCGAGCCAAGGCCGCCATTGAGGCTTTGATAGATGCCGCCGGACACGCCGCCCTCACGCGTAAAGAACGCATGACGAACGCCGGGAATGGCCGAGAGCAGGGGCGAGGCCGACGTCATGGCGCGGTGGCCTTGGTATTTTGCTTCTCTTGGGGGAACCCCGCCAACGAGGCGAGCTTGGGTTCGCAAACGGCAAGCACCTTGAACAGCGACCCCATGCCGCCGCTCCCGCCGCCGATTAGCCGTTTCAGAGCGTCGGCAATATCCTCGGACGCTTCGTGGCTGGCCTTGCTCATCAGCGTCAAGGCGCGGGTTTCGATGCCGAGCCGTTGCAGAAACTCGCCTTGTTGCACCGGGCCATGAACGCGTGCCCCCATATCTTCCGCTGCGCGCGCCAGCGCATCAAAATCGACATGGGCGGTGACGTCGGCTTGGCCCGGATTTTTCAACGGGTCGGCGAAGCTGTGGCGGGCGATGGCCTGAAACGTATCGCCGGCATCGCTGCGGACATGACCATAATCGACGATCAGCGCCGCACCATCCTGATCGCGCACGCGGGTTGCGACCTTCATGATCTCGGTATTGGGCCGCCACTCGAACACGGCGCCGAGCGGGGCCGACCGCACCAGCGGCGGCAGCAGCACTTCAAAACGCGGCATCGGCTCCGGCGCCGCGCCGAATACCAACCCGCCATAGCCGTCCATTTCGACCACGCGTTCGTGCCACCCGGTCTCGCGCCTCACCGCCTGATGGATCGGCAGCACGTCGAAATATTCGTTGGCGAAAATGATCGAAGGCCCTTCGGGCACATCGTCGAGACGTTCGTGCCAGGTGATGCTTCGCGCGCTCGAAAGCATGGATTTCTGCTTCTCGCGCAACACCGGATTGATCTCGACGAGGTGAACGTCGAGCACCTGATGGAGCGGCGGCAGCACCCGCAAGGCGCGCAGCGCATCCGCCATCATGGTGCCGCGGCCGGGTCCAAGCTCGATCAGCCGCAGCAAAGGCGGCGAGCCGATCGCCTTCCACACCGAGGCCGCCCAAAGCCCGAGCAATTCGCCGAACATCTGGCTCACTTCGGGTGCAGTGGTGAAATCGCCTTCGCGCCCAAGCGGATCGCGCGCAACATAATAGCCGTGCGTCGGATGCGTCAGGCACAGCTCCATGTAACGCCAGACCGGCATCGGTCCGGCCGATTTGATCAGCGTCTTGATCTCCGATTGAAGCGGCGAATACTCGGTCACGGCCTGCCTTTACGAATTGAGTGCCTGCTTGGGCATTTCGCGGCGCCATGCCACCACAATAATGATCGCTCCCGCAACGATCATCGGCACCGACAACAGCATACCCATGGTCAACCCGCCCCACAAAAATCCGAGCTGCGGGTCGGGCTCCCGGAAGAATTCGCCGATGATGCGCGCAACGCCGTAAATCGCGATGAAGCTGCCGAGGATCAACCCCGGCCGTTTCAGGGCGCCGAGGCGAATCATGACCGCCAGGATCGTAAACAGCATGAGCCCTTCAAGCGCCGCTTCATAAAGTTGGCTGGGATGGCGCGGCAACGGCCCACCATTGGGAAACACCATGGCCCAAGGCACGCTCGAATCCGCCGGCCGGCCCCACAATTCGCTGTTGATGAAATTGGCGAGCCGCCCGAGAAACAGTCCGATCGGCCCGACCGCGGTGGTGATGTCGCCGAGCGAAAGGATCGAAAGTTTGTTCTTCCGGCAAAACAAGATCACCGCGGCGACGCATCCGAGAAACCCGCCATGGAACGACATGCCGCCCTTCCACAGCTCGAAAATCTCCGGGGGATGCTGGAGGAAGAACGGAAGATTGTAGAACAGCACGTAGCCGGTGCGGCCGCCGAGAATGATGCCGACCGTGACCCAGAGAATGAAATCGTCGAATTGCAGCAGCGTGATCGGCGCCGGTCCCCCCCAGAGCTTCTCGTTCTTGATCAGCGCGCGCGCGTAAATCCATCCCAACACGATGCCGCCGATATAGGCGAGCGCATACCAGCGGATCGCGATCGGACCGATGGCGACGGCGACGGGATCGAAGACCGGAAAATCAATGATGAGGAAGGGCATGAGCCTGCGGCTTGTAAAGAAAGATTGCGGCGACGGCGCGCCCGCTTCTTGCGTAGCAATCGATACGATTGCAAGGAAACCGGAACAAGACAAGGTGACTTGCCGATTGATGGACGATACGGCCTTGAACCGCGCCCTTGGGATCGCCATTGTCTGACGACCAAAACGTCTGATGACCAAAACGCGCGGAAGCGGAGATTTTCAAAGATGACCCAGACCAGCAATCGGTTTTTCGACGAGATCGGGCGTTTGATGAACGACGCCGCCGGCGCCGCCCAGGGCGTCAAGCGCGAGGTCGACACGGTGGTCCGCAACCAGGCGGAAAAAATCCTCCGCGACCTCGACATCGTCAAGCGCGAGGAGTTCGAGGCAGTCAAGGAGATGGCACGGCTCGCGCGTGAGGAAAACGAGGCGCTCAAAGCCCGCATCGCGACGCTGGAAGCCAAGCTCGGCATTTCGTCCCCGGCGCCGGACGCCGGCAGCCTGAAGACGGATAGGTGAGGCCCTGGGGCAAGGCGCATTCGGCGTCATGCCCGCATCCATCAATCTTCAGAAAATTCATGCCTTTCCTTGTCATTTTCGCCCTTTGAGGCTAGAACCCCGCCACGTCCGCAGCCCCCGCACCCCTGGAGGCTTGCTGCGGCGTGTGAACGGGCCGCGATGCGGCCTTTAACTTTTTGAAAAACAAGGACTTAACCAAATGGCGACCGTCAAGGAATTGAAGGCGACCGCACGTCCGAAGAGCGGCAAGGGGGCCGCCCGGGCAGAGCGTCGCGCCGGGAGAGTGCCCGGAGTGATCTATGGCAACAACCAGCCCCCCGTGCCCATCTCCGTCGACGACGCCGAGCTGCGCCAGCGCATCCTGGCCGGCCGGTTCCTCACCACGATTTACGACATCGATCTGGAAGGCAAAAAGCACCGCGTGATTCCGCGCGACTTCCATCTCGATCCGGTGCGGGATTTTCCGATCCATGTCGATTTCATGCGGCTCGGCGAAGGCGCCACCATCCGCGTCAGCGTTCCCCTGCACATCCAGAACGCGGAAACCGCGCCCGGCGTGAAGCGCGGCGGCACCGTCAACATCGTCACCCATACCATCGAGCTGGAATGCTCGGTCGATAACATTCCGCAATATGTCGAAGCCGACGTCGGCAGCCTGGAAATCAACTATTCGCTGCATTTGTCCGATATCAAGCTGCCCGCTGGTGTGAAGCCGCTGGCGCGTGAAGACGTGACTTTGGTGACGATCGTGCCGCCGTCCGGCTACGCCGAAGAAATCAAGGCGGCTGCGGCGGCCGCGGCTGCCGGTCCGGCTGCTGCTGCGCCCGGTGCCGCTCCGGCGGCCGGCGCGGCTGCACCTGCGGCCGGTGCTGCTCCGGCGGCGGGAGCCAAGGCACCTGCGGCTGGCGCAAAAGCGCCCGCCGGCGGTGGCGACAAGAAGAAGTAACGCGCATGATCAGCCAAAGTGTGGGCGGTTTGGCGAAAGATCATGCGCAAATTTATAATTTAGCGCGCGATCGGACGCAAAACCGGCGACCACTTTTGCTGATCGCGCGCTAGCGCGGGATGCCGCGTCATGCAGCTCTTTGTCGGCCTCGGCAATCCCGGCGCAAAATATGCGCATAACCGGCACAATATCGGCTTCATGGTCGTCGATGAAATTGCGCGGCGTCATGGTTTCGCACCATGGCGCCGCCGTTTTCAGGGCGAGACCGCGGAAGGTACGCTCGACGGCGAGCGGGTGGTGCTGCTTCGCCCCTCCACCTTCATGAACGAATCCGGGCGCGCGGTGCAGGAAGCCGCGAATTTCTTCAAGCTCGCGATGGGCGAGGTCACCGTGTTTCAGGATGAGCTCGAACTGCCGTCGGCGAAAGTGCGGGTCAAGATCGGCGGCGGCATCGCCGGCCACAACGGTCTGCGTTCGATCTCCTCGCATATCGGCAACGATTATCGCCGCGTGCGGCTCGGCATCGGTCACCCCGGGGTCAAGGAACTGGTGCACAGCTATGTGCTGTCCGATTTCGCCAAGGACGATCGTCCCTGGGTCTTGGCGCTCTGCGAAGCGATTGCGGACAATGCCGCCTTGCTCGTCAGGAACAGCGACTCGACGTTCCAGAACAAGGTGCATCTGGCGATGCAGGCCAAGGGATTTTTCGACAACAACGATGACGGCGCGGTGTAACGCGCTCCGGTCACGATGAACGGGTTTCGGGACAGATCATGGGATTCAAATGCGGTATCGTCGGGTTGCCCAATGTCGGCAAGTCGACGCTGTTCAACGCGCTGACGGAGACGGCGGCGGCGCAGGCGGCGAATTATCCGTTTTGCACCATCGAGCCGAATGTCGGCGAGGTCGCGGTGCCCGACGTTAGGCTCGACCAGCTTTCGGCGATCGCCAAATCCGCCCAGATCATTCCGACCCGGCTGACCTTTGTCGATATCGCAGGCCTGGTCCGTGGCGCCTCGAAGGGCGAAGGCCTCGGCAACCAGTTTCTCGCCACCATCCGCGAGGTCGATGCGGTCGCGCATGTGGTGCGTTGCTTTGAGGATTCCGACATCACCCACGTCGAAGGCAAGATCGCGCCTTTGGCCGATACCGAGACCATCGAGACCGAATTGATGCTCGCCGATCTCGACAGCCTGGAAAAGCGCGTCGACAACTTGACCAAGAAGGCCAAGGGCAACGACAAGGACGCCAAGGAGCAACTCGACCTCGTCAACCGCGCGCTGGTACTGTTGCGTGACGGCAAGCCGGCCCGGTTTCTCGAGCGCAAACCGGAAGAAGAGCGGGCTTTCGGCATGCTCGGTCTGCTTACCTCAAAGCCCGTGCTCTACGTCTGCAACGTCGAGGAAGGCTCGGCCGCCACCGGCAATAAATTCTCCGAGGCCGTCGCGGCGCGCGCCAAGGAGGAAGGCGCGGTCGCGGTGACGATCTCGGCCAAGATCGAATCCGAGATCGCGACGCTCTCGCGCGAGGAGCGCACCGAGTTTCTCGACACGCTGGGCCTGGAAGAAGCCGGTCTCGATCGCCTGATCCGCGCCGGCTATCAACTGCTCGACCTCATCACCTATTTCACCGTCGGCCCGAAGGAAGCGCGCGCCTGGACCATCCATCGCGGCACCAAGGCGCCTGCGGCGGCCGGCGTGATCCACACCGATTTCGAGAAGGGCTTTATCCGCGCCGAAACCATCGCCTATGCCGATTACGTCGGGCTCGGCGGCGAAGCCGGCGCCCGCGACGCCGGCAAGCTGCGGCTGGAGGGCAAGGAATATGTCGTCGCCGACGGCGACGTCATGCATTTCAGATTCAACAATTAATGCCCTTCCCCGTGGTCGCGGATCGCGCCGAGATGCTCGTTGATGCGAAACACGATCAGGATGAATTCGGCGGCGATGCGCGCAAAGACGATCCCGACTACCACGCTGGCGAGCGACGACAGCAACATCAGGAACCCGCCGAACGGGTTGATCGCCATCGCGGCCAATCCTGAAAAAATACCGGAAAGACCGAACAGGACAATCAACGCGGTGACGAGCCAATAGAAGGCCTTGATGATGCTGGGCGTGATAAAACGGTCCCACTGAAACAAATCCCGTAGTTCAAACATCGGTCGTCTCCCGGCAGCCGCATAAATTCCAACCGTTACAGCACAGGCCCTAGCTCTGAACGCCGTCCCGGGCAAGGTCGGGACCAGCACAAAAAGTGCGATGCTCGCTTGTGGAGAACGAGTTATGCGAGGGTACGGGTTGAGATTGCCGCAAAGTGCGGCCACAATCGGGCTTCCCTCGCACCCATCCCCAACATGATGCTCACCTTCGAAGATTTTCCGCCCGGTCATTTCGGCACATTCGGACCGCGCCACGTTACGCGCGAGGAGCTACTTGCGTTTGCCGAGGAATTCGACCCGCAACCGATGCACCTCGACGAAGAGGCCGCGAAACGCTCGATGCTCAAGGGCCTTGCCGGTTCGGGCTGGCATCTCTGTTCGATCATGATGCGGATGATGTTCGACGGCTATATCGGCCGCACCGCGTCGCTGGGATCGCCCGGCGTCAACGACTTACGCTGGCTCTCGCCGCTTCGCCCCGGCGACGACCTCACGCTCGATATCGACGTCGTGGAGGCAAGGGTTTCGCGCAGCCGCCCGACGACCGGCATCGTCACGTTCAAGGCCACGGTCCGCAACGCGGCCGGTGAGGTGTTGTGCGAAATGGTCTCGCCGATCATCGTACAGCGGCGCGAGGGTGTCGCAAGCGAGCGGGCGGGCTGATGCGTTTCTTCGAGGATCTCAAGATCGGCCAGCGGCGCGAGTTGGGCTCGTTCACCTTCACCGCCGACGCCATCAAGAAATTCGCGCGGCAATTCGATCCGCAGCGCTTTCATCTCGATGAGGAGGAAGGCAGGAAATCGCTGTTCGGTGGGCTTGCGGCGTCGGGCTGGCACATCGGCTCGGCCTGCATGAAGCTTCTGGTGACCGACGGTCAACGCCAGGCGAAAGAGGCGGCCGCGCGCGGCGAGACGGTTGCGACCTGGGGACCATCGCCAGGCTTTCGCGAGTTGCGGTGGATCAAGCCGGTGCTGGCTGGCGACACGATCAGCTTCGCCAGCGAGATCGAGTCGCTGCGGCTCTCCGAGAAGCGCCCCGAATGGGGCATCCTGCAAGCCCGCAACACCGGCACCAACCAGCGCGGCGAATCGGTGTTCTCGTTTCTCTCGACCGCCTTCGTCCCGCGACGCGACGGCGGCGGGTAGGGCACTCGGCGGCTTCATCCTTCGAGATGCGCGCCAGAGCGCGCTCCTCAGGATGAGGTCAGCTCAGACCCTCATGGTGAGGAGCGCGGCAACGCCGCGCGTCTCGAACCATGAAGCGTTGGACGTGGCGCCAGCGATTTACCCGTCGCGCAGCCCGTCGGCGGAGCGCTTCCACTGCGCGACATTGTCGGCGATCATGCGGGTGGATTTCATCGCGGCCTGGCTGAGCTGGGCGTAGCCGGAGATTTCACGTTGCACGCGTTGCCCCTCGGCGTGCAGAAGTTCGCGAAGGCTTTCGAGTTCGTCGATCAGATTCTCGATCTCCGAGAGCGAAGTGCCGGCGACGCGCTGGATCAGCGAGTTGACGTTGTTGACGGTGGATTCGGCGGCCGGCTCAAGCGGCGAGTCGGAGCCGTTCGAGGTTGGCGCCGGTCGGCGCAGATAGGCGATATCGTTGCGGACGAAATCGCGAATCCCGGCCTCGACTTCCGAGACCGCGGCGAGGTTGGTGTCCTCTTCGGATGATTCGGTTCGTTCAGAAAGCATGACTGTCATCGGCTTTTCCCCTGTTTCGCGTGTGTTAGCGCGCGAGCGCTGTTACCCCCGCACGACGAAAATAAGCGGCGCCATCAGGGCTTCCGAATTTGACCGCATCGCGGCCGATATGCGGCGAGGCGCGATCTTTACCGCGACAATGCTGGATCATTTTACTAAATATCGCGAGATCGACGACGCGTTCTGCTTCTACCAGCTACGCTTGAATCCCGCGGTGAGACTCTTGTTGGTGACGCCGTACGGCGTTTCGCCGATCGTGCCGGACACGTTGACGTCGCCGAACAACTTCTGCTCGGCGCCGATCTTGCGAAGCCATTTGTCGTCGGCCGACGAGAGCGTTTGGCCGGCGATGAAACTGGTGCCGGTCTCCGCGATGCTGAGTTTCGCCGTTTGCTCCGTTTCGAAATTGCGCGTCGGGCGGCCGGGGATGCCGGGCACCGGCACGAGACCCTGCTGGATGATGTTGTAGCCGTTCCGCAAAGTGAGCGAATACTGCTCGCTCAGCGGCAACGACTTGCTCAACGAAGTGCCGAGCTTGCTTTGATCCTGCAACGGGTCGAGGCGGGCTTCGATCGCGGTCTTGTCCCAGATCGAGCCGATGCCGGGCGCCGTGATCGCCGCCCACGCCGTTCCGGAGGATTGCGGCAGGCTTCCGCCATTGGCGAGCTTTTCCGACAACAATTCCGAGGTGGTCGGCGTCGATGCCTCGCGGGCCACGGTGAGGTCGGCGCCGACCCGCGCATCCCAGAACGGCGACAAAGATTGCTTCACCGTCAGCGCCGCCGAGCCGTTCGGCTTGTCCTTGGCCGACCACGCCGCTTCGTTGTCGGGCCGCGCTTTCGACGGTCGCGCTTTCGAGGCCGGGTTGGTCAGCGTGGACGCATCGACATTGAGCTGGCTCCAGTCCAGCTTCGCGATATCGACATCTTTCATGATGTCGACGTCTTTCATCTCGGTGCTGGCATCGGCGGCATCTTCCGCGTCGGTGTCTTCGCCCGGTGCGGCCACTTCCACGACCTCTTGCGCGGCCGCCGGCCGCCCCGACGCCACGTTGACGCCGGCCGCCAGAATCAGCAGCAAAACCCCGCCGTATCGCTTTCCGGAAATCATGACCCAGCCCAAGCCCAGTCCAACAACATTGCGTGCAGATCGGCGCAAAATTATGGCGACTTTGCAAGCCGGGCTTGCTTGCCGCCCCATAGCCCGTATCCTTCGCAATAAGGAGGGGTAGCCGATCAAAGACCCTTCCGTTTTCGGGAGGGTTCTCAAAGTGAAATTCGCATATCTCGTCGCCGCCGGCCTCGTGTTGTCGCCGCTGCCCACCACGGCGCATACGCCGCAACAAGCGCCGCACCAGCTTTACAGCGAAGGCGACCTCAAATTGGAGAGCGGCGAGGCGATCAAGGATTTTTCGATCTCCTACGTCACCCACGGCACGCTCAATGCGAAAAAATCCAACGCGATTTTGATGGTGACCGCGGTCGGCGGCAATCACCACCGGCTCGACTTCATGATCGGCCCCGGCAAGGCGCTCGACCCGGACAAATATTTCATCATCTGCACCGATGCGATTTCGAACGGGCTCACGACTTCGCCGAGCAACTCGAAGGCGCAACCGCGCATGAGTTTTCCGAAATTCACCATCCGCGACATGGTGGAATCGCAATATCGCCTGGTGAAGGAAAAATTCGGCATCGAGCATGTGGTCGCCGTGGTCGGCCCGTCGATGGGCGGCATGCAGACGCTGCAATGGGGCGTCAGCCATCCCGATTTCATGGACGCGCTGGTGGCGCTGGTGCCGCTCGCGAAAACGCCGGGCTGGACGGTCGCGGTGCTGGAGGCCTCGCGCAAGGCGATCATGAACGACGTGGCGTGGAAGGACGGCAACTACGACGCGCCGCCGGAAAAAGGTGTGCGGTTGTGGCGCGACATTCTCAATTTGCTCGCGGCGCGCACGCCGGATTTGTATTCGGCGCAATTCAAGAACGGCATGGACGCCTTGCCCTGGATGGAGGCGCAGGAGACCGCGGCGCTGAAGGCCTTCGACGCCAACGACTGGATTTACCAGACCTGGGCCTATGAGCGCCACGACGTCGGCACCACGCCCGGATTCAACGGCGACACCGCGAAGGCGCTCGCCTCGATCAAAGCGAAGACGTTGATCCTCACCGGCACCAAGGATTTGCTCAACCCCGAATTCGAACCGCAGGAAGCCGCGAAGAATATCGTAGGCGTGAAGTTGATGACGATCAGCCCCGGCACCGTCACCGGCCACGCCTCCGCCGGCGGCGCGATTGCCTCCGACGTGGAATTTCTCAACCGCGAGGTGGGGAAGTTTCTCGATGGCGTGTTGACGCGATAACCTCGTCATTGCCGGGCAACGACCCGGCAATCCATCCGCTTCGAGTAGTGTTTCACGAAGGCCGATGGATACGCGGGTCAAGCCCGCGTATGACGACTGTGCTGTGGATACACCGGCTTCACTTTTCAAACAGCCAGACGGCTTGATACCGTCATTGCGAGCGTTAGCGAAGCAATCCATGCGCGCCGCTGTGAAAGCGAAGATTGGATTGCTTCGTCGCTTCGCTCCTCGCAATGACGTTGCCAATCGCAAACACACCTCCGCGTTCTCGCGACGCGTTGCGCCCGAGTTGTGCCAACCACTTGCCTCGAAAAACAGAGGGCGTGGGGAACGCCGGGTGCTCGTCGCACCCGCAGCCTCGCATGCAAAATAAAAAAGCATACGAGTTAGTCACCACAGGTCCACCGAGATCACCCGGCGTTCCCACACGCGAATGGTTTTAACGGGTTCCTTCGTGCTCTCCCCAGTGACCGGGCTTTTTTGTCACTGTCGCTTACGGATTTGTCTTCCGCCAACTTGACGCCAGCGTCGGGGCGTCAGGACCACACGACTTCACCGTCCGCATCTAGCGCTCTCGTCAGAAGCACCAGTCGCGTCCATCGCATCCCGCACCCAACGTCCGTGACGATCGCGAAACGCCCCTCTTTCGAGCGCAGGATGGCGGAAGATGTAGAGGTGATTTGGGTGAAGCGGGAAGCAGAAAATTTTTTCGGAGAGGACTGGACAGGTGAAATCAGCTTGAAATTAAAGGAGAATTTTTTCTCTACGTGAATCCGATATTAGGAAGAAAAAGCCCGGCAAACGAGCCGGGCTTTTTCTTTATGCGACTTCCATCAGTTTTTTGGCCGCTTGCGTCAGAAACCCTGATCGTGTGAATCCGTGCGCTTCGGCGAATTTGTCAATTTGCTCCAGAACGTCGCCGGGCAGGGTGACGTTGACCCGAACAGCTTTTGGCTGGCCGGTTTTCACGGAAACAAGAATGGCTACGCCGGAGCGATTATCTGGATCTGACATGACCTCTTCTAATGCGGAGGGCTCAGGAATAGCTTCCTCGTCCTCTGCAAGGCCTTCGATATGAAAGGTTAGGGCCTCCTCCGCCATGGCTCTGGCGTCATCGAGACTGGTCCCGGCGGTAATGACGCCCGGAAAGTCCGGAAAGGAAACGCCGAAGTGGCTGTCGGCGTCCTTATGGATAAGACCAATATAGCTACGCATGGCTCTTACCTCAGCTTGAGACCTGACTGGTCCTACGAACCATCCCGGAGTGACGGATTGCTCTAGTTCAATCGAAGCTAGCAACTTTTCCGCCTCTAGCCACTAGGCAGCAATTGCTCCGGCATCGCGAAGTGTCTGGAGTTGTCGTGCACGATCTAGCGCTTGTCCGCCCGTGAATTCGGGAAATGCTGCGCGTGCAAACACCCGGCATTGGTCTTTGCTGCAACGGAGCAGTTTGTAGATATCACTATCGATAAGAGCGCTTTCTAGAACGCCTAAGGTGGCACTAGCTTTCAATGAGCCCTCAAAAATAGCGCGATCCCAAAATAATAGAACGGCGTCAACCAACCATCGTTGGCGAAGGTCTTTGGGCAGGAGTCGTCCCGCTGCTAGTACTCCTGCGCTCTTCAGCATGTAGCGATAATTAGTAAAAATCTTCCGCTGTGTGACTTCCTCGGCATTAAGGCGGCGCTGAATAAAAGCCAGCAACTGCCTATCTGAAAACGCATCCGCGACCCAATCGTCTCCGGTCCATGCGGTTACGATAAGTTCGTTGGCCCAGCCGGCCACCTTGCCATCGGGCCAATGAGATTTCCGCCATCTGCCGGAATTAGCCATGTGAAAGGAGAAGAGAGCCAATTGGGCGAATTGCGGATCGTATGGATCCATCGCGGCGTCTACGAGTTGATCAACAAGAAGATAGTCTTCCCTTGCTCCAAGAACGGAATAGAGGAAGAAATTCATCGGGATCAATTCCCGATCTTGGTCGGCAATCCTGGAATCCGATCGCCATCTGTCTCGGGTGACTGGATCCGAGCTAGAGGAGAAGCCAGCTCTTATGGCGCTATGCAGCCGGTCATAAGACTCATTCCAAGAGAAATTCTTTGTAAAGCTGCCGGGCGTATACCTCTTGGTCATTTCAAATCCTCGCGATTCGAAGGAAATAAAAGTTTACCAAATCTTTTCCATATTAGGGCACTTATTTAGAAGTGCGTGGTGTGGGTGTTCTGCAAATGAGCGTTTCCAGTGACTTAGTCCAATCCTTAAAGGGACGAAAGTTCGCGACGATTTTGGCTGATCCGCCTTGGCAGTTTATCAATAAGACCGGGAAGGTTGCCCCTGAGCACAAGCGGCTGGCTCGCTATGGCACGATGAAGCTGCCGGAAATCGCTGCGATGCCTATTGAAGACGTAGCAGCACAGACCGCTCATCTTTACCTATGGTGCCCCAACGCGCTTTTGCCTGATGGTCTCGCCGTCATGAAGGCCTGGGGATTCAATTACAAGTCCAATATCGTGTGGCATAAAATACGAAAAGACGGTGGCTCGGATGGACGCGGCGTCGGCTTTTATTTCCGCAATGTCACTGAGCTCATTTTGTTCGGGGTGCGCGGTAAGAACGCGCGGACGCTTGCTCCCGGCCGAAGCCAAGTGAATTTACTAGGCACTCGGAAGCGCGAGCATTCGCGAAAACCAGACGAGCAATACGAAATTATCGAATCTTGCAGCCCGGGTCCATTTCTCGAACTATTTGGACGAGGGACACGCAAGGGTTGGACAACATGGGGTAACCAAGCCGATGATAGCTACACTCCAACGTGGAGCACGTACGCAAATCATTCGCAGGCAAGATTGATCGCAGCGGAATAATTTTATTCCGAGTAAGCAGTTCTCTAGATTCCTTTGTTGGGACCGTAGATCTGTGTAAGCAAATCATTTCGCAATTTGGCCTCACCGCCGGTGCCAGGTACGTATTTAAGGGTGTTAAAATCTTTTTCTTCGAGTTTCGTTCGTTCGAACACCTCTGCAAATTTTGAGGCGCTGACCATTTGGCCCGGAGCGGCAATGCTCGTGTAAACACGCCCAAGGATTGACATCAATGCTCTAAAGCCATTCGTTTTGTTTAGTACTGCGCCTTCATGGAAATCGTCCCACGCACCGGGCCACGTTAGTTTAACGCCCTCAAAATAGTTTTGAACGATTCTGCCGATAGCTACGTCCTGCTCCTCAATGAAAAGATTGCGGAAGCAGAATCTGCGTAAAGTCTCGCTATTCGCTAGCGGCAATTTCTGGCCACGAAGCAAAAGATCTCGGTCGACCTTTGGCTCGGGTGAAATGTATCGGACTAATCCGTCTACGAAAGTAGATTGGGTGATGGTTTCGTGCTCGCGAGTGGACGTAGCTGTGCCAAGTCTTTTGATTCTTTCGAAGAAGGGGCTTTCCTTTATTTTGTCGAGACCCACCGCGATATTGTGACACGTCTTGTAAGGACTCCGGGTTCGCGCAAGCTCAAAGAGGTCAAACGCAAGACTCTTTCTGACTTTTGTTTGTTCTAGGTTCACGGTAGCGAAGATGTATGCTTGATCGGAAATGTCGATTCCAACAAACAATGCCACCATTACCTCAAATTTCTCTCCAGCAAATTTTTCCAATCCCGCAATGCGATGTTGGCCGTCAATCACGCGGCATAGGTTGGAAATTGCTATGTCAGGTTTTTCATTCCCTCTCCTAACATTGGATAAGGTAAGCTCGTGTTTGCTGTCATCGTAGGTGACACATTCACTGTCGTCGATCGCCAAGATTACGGCGGTCGGAAAAGTAGCATCCACGAAGTTCACATATTTCTCAAGGTCCCTTACGCGGGACTCGCTGACCGGTCGTTGAATCCCGAGATATGCCTCGACGTCTCGCTGATCACGCAACACGCGTCGCACGTCAAAGTATGTAATCTGTTGAAGAAGTTCATGGTCAATCGCAGCGAGATAGATGTCTCCGATGGGCTGTTGTAACCGTAACGCAGAGACGTGTTTAGTAATAGGGGAAGGATCGACCGGCAGTTCAAGCTGAAAATTCATTGATCGCCCCCCTGCGCGGCTCGCAATTGATCGACGAAGCCTCCTTGATCGCCTTGTGCGGCCTGAAGGTCGGCCACGTAATTTTGAGTATCGTCACTCATCATGCGAGCAGGCCGTGTCTCAATAGAGTTCCGAATGGTAGATGCAAAAAGTATGAGTACCACGACGACTGTGAACAGCGTCCACGAGGTTTGGGTGACGGTCTCCGAATTCACAAACGTTACTACCGTCCCGCCTTTATCAAAAAAGGCGTGAATACCAGATAAATAAGTGAAGCTATAAATTACAGTAGCCACAATGCAACAGGCAACAGTGACCATGATAAACCAGAGGCCACTCGGAAAGCCTGGGATAATTCTATCCCCTGATGCATTGTTGTCCTCTCGAAACATCATATAGAGCATCGGGCCGAGTAAAGATGCAGACAAGATTCCCAAGTCCGAACTTGACGCGAATTTCGCAATAAATTGCGAAGTGCCGTCGGTGATCGTAAGCAACTTAACGATCAGAAGGCCAAGCCATAGTGGCATCAAACTAAAAAATAACGTGACAAGAATCTCTTTGAAAGCCTCTCGCCAGTTCGGCCAAGAGGCCGGGCGCAAATCAGCAATAATCGGAACCCTCGCACCTTTAAATAGGACCCAAAGTTTAGCTAGCGTCATTTACCCCCTCCCAAGGCCAAATTTGGTTCATGGAGTTTATGGCACTATTTTTGGTTGCTGCGAAAGATTTCATCGCTCAAAGCAATGTTATCGGACAGAGTTCGATCAGGCGGAGGTTCAGCGAGGGATCTACTCTCACCTCTTCTTCCACCCACCGCGATGCCCCGGAGCGCCGCCGGTTGAGCGCGGGGCGGGGCCGAATTCGGGGCCGGATTGGCGCGAGTCGGTGGGCTGGAAGATTTTGCTTCCGCTGCTTGGGGCTGGGTCATCGCGTGAAGGTTTGCGCGAGGTCGTGCGGTCCGGGCGATAAGGCAACGATTCGGGGCCGTGCATTTCGTCGAGATGGGGTTTGTGGATTTTGGAGGCAGCGGGACTCGTGGACCCCCCACCCCGACCCTCCCCCGCAAGGGGGGAGGGGGAAGAGGCACTGCCGCGCTTCTTGAGCGAACCTGTCGGCAAATTCGCGGCTTCGCCGTATTTCTTCGTCCCCGCATAGGCGCCCGCTTTGCCTTGCACCACGCGTTGCTTCGCGGTGGGGTTGTCGACGACGGCGAGTTCGGTGGCGCGGAGGCGTTTGACTTCGTCGCGGAGTCTTGCGGCTTCTTCGAAATTCAAATCGGCGGCGGCTTCGCGCATGCGCAGTTCGAGATCGCCCAACACCGCCTCGAAATTGTGCCCGATCGCGATCACGTCGTCGGCGATGCCGCCGCCGCCGACGTCCACCAGCACATGGTCGCGCTCGTAGACGGAGTTGAGGATGTCGCCGATCGATTTCTTGATGCTCTCCGGCGTGATGCCGTGGGCGGTGTTGTATTCGACCTGCTTCTCGCGGCGGCGATCGGTCTCGGCGATCGCGCGCTGCATCGAGCCGGTGATTTGGTCGGCGTAGAGGATGACGCGGCCGTCGACGTTGCGCGCGGCGCGGCCGATGGTCTGGATCAGCGAGGTCTCGCTGCGCAAAAAACCTTCCTTGTCGGCGTCGAGAATCGCGACCAGCGCGCATTCGGGAATGTCGAGGCCCTCGCGCAGCAGATTGATGCCGACGAGGGCGTCGAAGGCGCCGAGGCGCAAATCCCGGATGATCTCGATGCGCTCGATGGTGTCGATGTCGCTGTGCATGTAGCGCACGCGAATGCCCTGCTCGTGCAGATATTCGGTGAGGTCTTCCGCCATGCGTTTGGTCAACACGGTGATGAGGCTGCGATAGCCTTTTTGCGCGGTGGCGCGGACCTCGCCGACGAGATCGTCGACCTGCGTGCGCGCCGGGCGAATATCCACGGGCGGGTCAATAAGTCCGGTCGGTCTGATCACCTGCTCGACGAACACGCCGCCACTCTCGTTCAATTCCCACGCGCTCGGCGTCGCCGACACCGCGACCGATTGCGGGCGCATCATGTCCCATTCCTCGAAACGCAACGGGCGGTTGTCCATGCAGGAGGGCAGGCGGAAGCCATATTCGGCTAATGTCGCCTTGCGGCGGAAGTCGCCGCGGAACATGCCGCCGATTTGCGGCACGGTGACGTGGCTTTCGTCGGCGAACACCAGCGCGTTGTCGGGAACATATTCGAACAACGTCGGCGGCGGCTCGCCGGGACGGCGGCCGGTGAGATAGCGCGAATAGTTTTCGATGCCGGCGCAGGAGCCGGTCGCTTCCATCATCTCCAGGTCGAACGTGGTGCGCTGCTCGAGCCGCTGCGCTTCCAGCAAGCGGCCCTGATCGTGGAGCTGGTCGAGCCGCAGCTTCAATTCGCCCTTGATCGATTTGATCGCCTGCACCAGCGTCGGCCGCGGTGTCACGTAATGCGAGTTGGCGTAGATCTTGATGAATTCGAGCTCGTCCTGCTTGTGGCCGGTGAGCGGGTCGAACTCTTCGATATTCTCGACGACGTCGCCGAACAGATTCACGCGCCAGGCGCGGTCTTCATAGTGCGCCGGAAAAATGTCGATGGTGTCGCCGCGCACGCGAAACGTGCCGCGGGTGAAATCGGCCTGCGTGCGCTTGTATTGCAGCGCCACGAGATCGGCGATCAATTGCCGTTGATCGATGCGCTCGCTTTTCTTCAGCGCGAATGTCATCGCGGTGTAGGTTTCGACCGAGCCGATACCGTAGATGCACGACACGGAGGCGACGATGATGACGTCGTCGCGTTCGAGGAGCGCGCGCGTCGCCGAGTGGCGCATGCGGTCGATCTGCTCGTTGATCGAGGAATCCTTCTCGATATAGGTGTCGGTGCGCGGCACATAGGCTTCGGGCTGGTAGTAATCGTAATACGAGACGAAATACTCCACCGCGTTGTCGGGGAAGAAGCTCTTGAACTCGCCGTAGAGCTGCGCCGCCAAGGTCTTGTTCGGCGCGAGGATGATGGCGGGGCGCTGCGTCGCCTCGATCACTTTCGCCATGGTGTAGGTCTTGCCGGAGCCGGTGACGCCGAGCAGCACTTGCGTGCGGTCGTTGCGCGTGATGCCGTCGACGAGTTCGGCGATCGCGGTCGGCTGGTCGCCCTTCGGCTCGTATTCGGACTTGATGACGAAGCGCACGCCGCCTTCGGATTTTTCCGGGCGCGGCGGCCGGTGCGGGGCCCAGATTTTGATCTGGCCGTCGTCGCCCTTGAATTCGGGCCGGCCGTCGCGGATCAGATTTTCCAGCGCCTCGGCGGTGGCGGCGACGCCGAGCGCCTCCATCTTGTTGCGTGGCGGCCGCGCCAAGGCGGCGGCGTCTTCCTCTTCGGTGGTGAAGCCGAGTTGTCGCGCGAGTTCCGGATCGAGCGTCGGGATCGTGGCCGCGGTGCCGTAATTGGCTTGCGGGGCTTCCTCGAAGCCGTGGCTCTCGCCTCCCTTTGTGACGGCATCCCGTTTCGCCACATCGTCGCTCGCGCCCCGCGTCGAGGCCCGCGCGCGATGGGCCGCCGCTTCGCCGCCGGAGCGCCGATCCCAGGAATTATCCGGGGGCGGCTGCAAGCCGGTAGACGAGCCGACGCCGCTTTCGCCGCGGTTGATCGCGGGGTTGAGCAGTTCCGCCAGCGCCGGCGCGATCGGCTGCACCTCGGGCCGATGGGCCTTCGATTTCGGGGCTTTGACGGGCTTTTTCGGATGATCGGGATTCTTCGCCATGGGGGCGAATATGGGGCGAGTCCAGGGAAGAGGAAAGGGTGGGTGTTCCCCCTCCGTCATTCCGGGGCGCATCGAAGATGCGAACCCGGAATCCATAACCACCACCGGGATTATGGATTCCGGGCTCGCGCCAAAGCGGCGCGCCCCGGATGACGGCTTCAAGTTTTTGTTGTCTGCGCCTCAGCCCCCTACGCCGCCTGGCGCGGTTCCGCTTGCGGCATCGGCGCGGTGAGGCCGCGGCGGGTGAGGCGGTCGATGTGCCGCTTGGCGTCGGCGATCGCGGCGTCGGGATCGGACCAGGCGAAGCCGAGTTCAAGCGTCGGAAACAACTCGCCGTCGATGGTCACGGGCTGGCGGTCCAGGCGGCTGATCCTGGCGTGCCACAAATTTTTTCCCGCCTCGAAGGATTCGATTTGAAAGCCGGCGTAATTCATGGGCGACCCCCGTGGTTTCCGTTGATCGAAGGAAACACGCGGCGGCAAGAACCAGTGTGAACTCGCTCACATTCCGGGCGGCTTTTTTCGGCAACTTCAAATGGTGCGCGCGGCAAATACAGGTGTGAAAACGGGGTATTGGCCGCCCGGTTCGGCATGATTCGGTTTGCGCGGTCCCTTCAAGCAAGGCAGAAAGCGTCCGGAGGATCGCATGACGTCGCTTCTGATCGCCTTGCTTGGAATGTTGATGGTCGCCACCGCGTTCCTGTCGGGAATCTTCGGCATGGCGGGCGGGCTGATCCTGATCGGCGTGTTGCTGGCGCTGCTGCCGTTGCCGTCCGCGATGGTGCTGCACGCGATCACGCAGATGGCCTCGAACGGCTGGCGCGCGTTTTTGTGGCGGAAGCACATCAAGTGGCGGCCGGTCGCGGTCTATCTGATCGGATGCGCGCTGGCGCTCGGCGCATGGTCGATCACCCGCTACGTGCCGGACAAGCCGATCGCGTTGTTGTTGTTAGGGGTGACGCCGTTCATGGCGCGGCTGATGCCGACGGGCCTCAAACCTAACCCTGAGAGCGTTGCGCAGGGCAGCTTCTACGGTTTCATCTGCATGGGGCTGATGCTGATGACCGGCGTCTCCGGGCCATTGCTCGACACGTTCTTTCTCGGCGGCAAGTTCGATCGCCGCGCCATCGTCGCGACCAAGGCGACCTGTCAGGTCGCGAGCCATTTCACCAAGCTCGTCTATTTCGGCGGCATCATCGACCAGGCCGCCACGCTCGATCCGGTGCTTGCCGCGGTCGCGGTCGCGGCCTCGATGCTCGGCACCTCGCTGGCGCGACGGCTCCTGGAGGCGATGACCGATTTGCAATTTCGCACCTGGGCCGGGTGGCTGATCACGACGGTGGCGAGTTATTACATTATCTATGGAAGCTGGCTGCTGCTGTCGCCGCATTTCCGCACGTCGTGATCCATTTCACTTTCGCGCGCGCGGGGGCCGACGCCATTGACTCCGGCCTCATGTTCCGGCGACGTTCATGCATCCGCATCCATTTCGCGACGTGCGCCAAGTGCCACTGACAACGGGAAACGCCCATGATCGACCTCTACTACTGGACCACGCCGAACGGCCACAAGATCACGATGTTTCTCGAAGAGACCGGGCTGCCCTACAAGATTTTCCCGATCAACATCGGCAAGGGCGACCAGTTCAAGCCGGAATTCCTGGCGATCGCGCCGAACAACCGGATTCCGGCGCTGCTCGATCATGAGCCGAAAGGCGGCGGTAAGCCGATCTCGATTTTCGAATCGGGTGCGATGCTGTTGTATCTGGCGGAGAAGACCGGAAAATTCCTGCCCGCCGACCTCTACGGCCGTTACGACGCGATTCAATGGACGTTCTGGCAGATGGGCGGGCTGGGTCCGATGGCCGGGCAGAACCATCATTTCAACAATTACGCGCCGGAGAAAATCAAATACGCGATCGACCGCTATGTGAACGAGACCAACCGGCTTTACGGCGTGCTCAACAAGCGTCTCGCCGATCGCGCCTTCATCGCCGGGGATTATTCGATCGCGGACATGGCGTGCTATCCGTGGATCGTGCCGTACAAGAACCAGAGCCAGAACATCGACGACTTCCCGCATCTCAAGCGCTGGTTTGAGGCGATCCGCGAGCGCCCGGCTACGGTGCGCGCCTACGCGCTCGCCAAGGACGTTAACCCGAATTTCGGCCAGCCGGCGATCCGCACCGAGGAAGAGCGCAAGCTGTTGTTCGGGCAAACGGCGGCGGTGGTGAGGTAGCATGTCACTCAAACTCTACGAATTGGTCGGCACCGACGCCAAACGTCCGTTCAGCCCGTTTTGCTGGCGGACGCGGATGGCGCTGGCGCATAAAAGGTTGTCGGCGGAATCGATTCCGTGGTGCTTCACCGAGAAAACCGCGATCGCCCCGCATAATTCAGAGAAAGTACCGGTGCTGATCGACGGCGAAAATTCGGTGGCCGATTCCTGGACGATCGCGAATTATCTGGAAGACAATTATCCGGACCGGCCGTCGCTGTTCGGCGGCGAGGGCGGCCGCGCCTTGAGCCGGATGATGAACTGGTGGGGCGACGTCACCGTGGTCGGCGGCATGTTTCCGCTGATCGTCGCGGACATTCCACCGCATCTCAAGCCGGTCGATGCGGAATATTTCCGCCGGACTCGCGAGGCGCGCTTTGGCAAGTCGCTCGAGGAAGTCGTCGCCGGGCGCGAGAAAACCGTCGAGGGTTTTCGCAAAGGCCTCGAGCCGATGCGGTTGACCTTGAAGACGCAACCCTATCTTGGCGGCAAGGCGCCGAATTACGCCGACTACATCGTGTTCGGTCCCTTCCAATGGGCGCGCGTCGTCAGCACGTTCAAGCTGCTCGCCGAGGACGACCCGGTCTACGCTTGGCGCAACCGTCTGCTCGATGCCTTCGACGGCATGGCACGCAAATCGCCGGGCTATGAGGTGTAGGTGATCGTGTCCCGGACGCGACGCAGCGCGAAGCGGTGCGCCGCAGAGCCGGGACCCATATGTGGACGGCCCCCGTGCCACAAGAGTTTTTTTTGATGGTCTGATCGGATCGCTTGCATCCATATGTCCGGCCTGTTGATGCGGTCGCTTCCGACCGCTGGCCAAGATGGTTTCCGCGACGCGAGCTCCAAACACACCGACGGCCTGTCTTCGGCCAGTGGGTCCCACGGATTGTCTCGCACCTCGGATCGATCGATCCTACCATCTCTCTCCTCTTGCAGCTCCGGCTCAGCCGATAGGCGAAGTTGCCGACCGGCTGATCTGTTAAGCGGCGATTGCCAATGTGCCAGGCATCCGCGCGCTGTCGTAACTCTCACCCGTCGTCATCAGCTTCCAGGCGATGCGGGCAATCTTGTTGGCGAGCGCTATCGCGACGAGCTTTGGCGAGGACTTGCGCGCCAGCAGCGCGAGCAGCCAGGGCGACGCCCGGCCGCGGCCTCGCTTAGCCTGCTGGACTACGGCAGTCGCCCCCGCCACCAGCACGCTGCGCAACATCTCGTCTCCGGCACGGGTGATCTTGCCGATCCGGGTCTTACCGGCGGTGGAATGATCTTTCGGGGTCAGCCCGAGCCAGGCCGCAAAGTGCCGGCCGGAGGAGAACGCACGCGGGTTGGGGGTCTTCATCACCAGCGCCGTAGCGCCGATCGGACCAATGCCTGGAATCTGCGCCAGGCGCTGGCTGTCGGCGTTGGCGCGGTGCCAGGCCATCAGCTTAGCCTCGATCGCTTTCAATTCGACCTGCAACCGCGCGTACTCGCGCCCCTGCATGGCAAATAGCTCGCGCGCCAGCGCCGGTACGCATTCATCTTGCGCGATGTCAGCCAATAGCGGCTCGATCTTGTTGAGACCCTTGGCCGCCGTTACGCCGAACTCCGCCGCATAGCCACGGATCGCATTGCCGAGCTGAGTGCGCCTTGCGATCAGCCGTTCGCGGATGCCAGCCAGCATCAGGGCCGCTTGCTGTTCTTCCGTCTTCACAGGCACAAACTGCATCGTCGGCCGGCTCATCGCCTCGCATAGTCCCTCGGCATCGCGCCCGTCGTTCTTGTTGCGCTTGATGTAGGGCTTCACGTGCTGCGGCGCGATCAGCTTCACCGCATGGCCGAGCTGCATAAGTTCCCGCGCCCAGTAGTGCGAGGCACCGCAAGCCTCCATTCCGACCACGGTCGGCGGAAGTTTGGCAAAAAACGCCAGCACCTCCTTACGCCGAAGCCGCTTGCGTAAGATCGGCTGCTCGGCCGCATCTACCCCGTGCAACTGAAAAAAATGCTTCGACGTATCCATTCCAATGCGAGTAATCTGTCTCACGGACGGCTCCCTTGTTTGAGATTTGCAACAACCTCATTCTGGCACAATCGATGCCGTAGGGGGCCGTCCACACCAACACCGATGCATTTGCGATGTTGGGTTGGACCCCGGATCAGCAGTGCACCGCTTCGCGCTGCACTGCATCCGGGGAACGCTCGCTACTCAACCTTAGTTGGCTGCCACACTTGCCGCCAGCTTCCGCAAACATTCCCGGCACACGCAATCTTCGCCTTCCACCGGCATCGGCAGCCGGGCACTTTCCTCGGCGCACCAGCACGGCCCGGACGGGTTGCAGGTGAATTCCGTTCCGCATCGGGAACAAGCCAAGCGGCGGGATAATGCCGGATTTGCTAAACGATTTGTCATCCATCGAACCGAGGCTTTGGAGCTTCAAGAAGGTGAAGATGTGGATGGCCGGGAGCGCAGACAAGTTTACGTAGTTGCACAGGACAGACTACTGTGCCCGGCTATGACGAAAAAGGGAACAAGGTGGGGCGAGGGAGCAGAAGTCGCTACCCCTTCGTCATCCCGTCGATCTCCGCGATCTCCTCCGCGCTCAACGTCCAGCCCACGGCCTTGACGTTCTGCTCGACCTGCTCGACGCGGGTGGCGCCGGCGATGACGCTTGAGACTTGCGGCCGCGACGCCAGCCATGAGAAGGCCAGTTCCAGCATGCTGTGCCCGCGCGCTTGCGCGAAGGCTTGCAGCTTCTCGACGATGTTCTCGTTGCGCGGCGTGACGTAACGGTCGCGCAAGGCCGGCGCCTTGGCAAAGCGCGTGTCTTCCGGCGCCGCCGTGCCGCGTTTATATTTGCCGGTGAGCAAGCCGCTCGCCAATGGAAAGAACGGGAGCAGGCCGAGATTGTAGGCTTGCGCCGCCGGGAGCAGATCCTTTTCGACATCGCGCACGACGAGGCTATATTCGTCCTGGCATGATACGAAGGCATTGAGGTTGTGGGCGCGCGCAGTGAATTCGGCTTCCGCGATGCGCCAGGCGGGAAAATTCGAATTGCCGACGTAGCGCACCTTGCCTTGGCGGATCAGGTCGTCGAGCGCGCGCAAGGTTTCTTCGATCGGGGTCAAGGGATCGTAATCGTGCTGCTGGTAAAGATCGATGTAATCGGTCTTCAACCGCCGCAGGCTCGCTTCCACGGCCGACATGATGTAACGCCGCGAGGCGCCCTGCTTGGTGCCGTCGTTGCTCATCGGTTTGGAGAACTTCGTCGCCAGCACGATGTCCTTACGGCGGTCGCCGAGCACCTCGCCGAGTACGGTCTCGGAGCCGCCCATCCCCGCATAGATGTCGGCGGTATCAAACAGCGTGATGCCGAGATCGATCGCCTTGTGGATGACCTTGCGCGAGGTCTCCAGGTCCGTGCGCTGGCCGAAATTGTTGCAGCCGAGACCGACGAGAGAAACGCGCAGGCCCGAGCCGCCGAGATTACGAATTTGCATGGAACGTTCCTGTTAATCGAGCGGAAGATGGCATCGCCAACACCTGAAGGCGCGCGCCAAGCGCGACCGCATTGTGATCGGTGCGCCGCCGCGCCGCAAGGCGCGCGGCGTCATGGCACTTATGTATGTTAAACTCGGTTCGTTGAACGTCTGAGAGCGCGCAAGAGCTGACGCGACGGAGCGCAGAGGCCGCCACGCGGACGGAACGAAATCAGTAGCACCACACCTTCGCCATCATGATCGAGGTCGCCTACTCGGCGGCACGCAAATGCTGCGCGAAGCCGGCGTCCCCGCTGCCGCGCAGCGATCGGAAATAGTCGGCGTTGGCGGGATCGTCGGTGTGGCGGACGAGGTCGGTCACCGGCGTATAGCTCAGCATTCGTCCGCCATCGGGCAACGCCGTGCAACTGAAGCGCAGCACCTGCCCGTCTGCGAGATTGATGTTGATCGGCGTCGAATCGCCCGCTCGCATCATCGCGGTGCGCTGGGCGATGAAGGTGCTCAACTCGTCCTCCGGCAGTTCATACGCGCCGGTATCGCGGCCGTGATACATCAGCGCAATGAAGGGCGGCTTGCTGTCGGCCTTCTCGTCGGGAAGCGAGAAATAATCGCGGAAGGCGCGGTTGATGAATTCGGCGCGGGTATCGGAATCGAGCGGCACGATGCCGATATCGACCCGATCCAGCGCCGCCGACAGACGTTCCGCCGTCGCGTGATGCTTGCGCTCCCACGCGAGCGCGTCCACCCATCTTTTTCGCAGCAGGCCGGTGATCACGGCGGTCCCGGCCGCGGTCATTGCCAGCATCGACAGGCGAACGAGGTCGGCCGTATCGTAGCCGGGCGTGGCGCGGTGGTTGAGGAAGAACAGCGCAGATGAAGCGACCGCAATGACGGCGCTGGTCAAGCCCGAGGTGAGGCCGCTAAGACACGCCGCGAAAGCGACGATGCACACGAATAACGGTGCGGGATTTGGAACCGCAATGAAATAGCGGTCGACAAAGAAGGCGATCAGCGCCGTCGTTATCGCCAAAGCCGGGCCGGAAATTGCGCGCCAGTCGAATCGCATGTCGCGGTGCATGCCTTTTTTCGTTTACCCACGAGAATAACGGCGGAGCCTCGAAAAATAGGGGTTAATTGCGGTCGGCTTTCTTGCCCCATTCTTAAAAAACGGTTGACCTGATAGACACGGCTTTCCGAGTTTTGAAATCAAATGATATCGGATGTGGCCAACAACGGGCGCCACACCGATGCGTTATTGCTGCCCTTGAGAGGTGTCTATGCCGTCGATTTCGCCGAAAATCTTGCCGCTCCTGATGCTGTTTGTCTCCAACGTCTTCCTTCATGACCTTCGCTTGGTACGGCCATCTCAAATTCAAGGAGAGTTGGCTTGCGCTCGCGGTTCTCGTGAGCTGGGGCATCGCGTTTTTCGAATACTGGCTGGCGGTACCCGCCAATCGGTGGGGCAGCGCGGTCTATAGCGCGGCGCAGCTCAAGACCATGCAGGAAGTGATCACGCTGGTGGAGTTCGCGGGATTTTCGGTCCTGTATCTCAAGGAGCCGCTCGGGTGGAATCACGGCCTCGGCTTTGCGTTGATTGCCGCTGGGGCCTTTTTGATTTTTCACAAATGGTCGTGAGGGAGGAATTGTCCTTCAGGTGCACGTCGCCTCTACGCCTCGGCCATGCCGGCCGGATCGTCGACCTCAATGCCGGGCCGCCAATCCATCGGGACGAAGCCTGGAATTTGCTCGACTCGCCGAAGCCATGCGCGGACCGCTGGGAATGTCGCTAACTCGTAATCGCATTGGTCGGCGACATGGGTGTAACCGTAAAGCGCGATGTCCGCGACCGTGAGCTGACCGGCGGCGAAATACTCATGGTTCTTGAGGTGATTTTCCATCACCTGCAGCGCGGCATAGCCGCGTTCCATCCAGTCTTCCAGTGCGTGGGTCTGCAGGTCGCGGCCGCCTTTGACGAGCGAAAGCCAGAAATAGGCGGCGCCGATGTTCGGCTCGAGCGCGTGCTGTTCGAAGAACATCCATTGCAGCGCTTCGGCGCGTTCGACCCGCGACTCAGGCGCAAGCGGGGTTCCGCCGGCGACGTACCACAGGATCGCGTTCGACTCGGCGAGGTAGCGGCCTTCCTCGACTTCCAAAAGCGGCACCTGTCCGCTGGGATTCTTCGCAAGGAACTCGGGCGTGCGGCTCTCGCCGCGCAGAATATCGACCTCGATCGCGCGATAGGGTGCGTTCAGCAATGCCAGCGCAAGGCGGACCTTGTAGCTATTGCCCGAGCGTTGCATCGAATAAAGTTTGTACATTCGAAAATTCTTCGACCGGTGAGGGTGGCCCGCATGCGCGATCGCCTTGTCGCGCTGCAACGCGGCTAAACAATGATGCCGATACCGGTGCGTCGCAAGACCCGCAGAATAGAAAAATCGAAAACCTCTACCGCACTGCAACCGCGTGGCACGTTATGCCATGCCAACCGGTTCACGCGGCCGAAAACGCTTGAAGGAGATTCAAACTTTCGCGAGCGCGCTTGCGGAACGCCGGTTCGGAGGTGAGTGAACGGCAAAAGTGCGGAAAAGCGGTGGTTTTTCGCTTGCCGCTGCACCGCAACAGTCTTAGAAACAGCTCGCGCGTTTGGCGCGTTTTTCACCAAAACTTTCGGAGATGATGATGCCGTTTCTGTCCGCTGCGCTCGACCGTGTGAAGCCGTCCGCGACGATCGCGGTCACGGATAAAGCACGCGAGCTCAAAGCGGCCGGCCGCAACGTCATCGGGCTGGGTGCCGGCGAGCCCGATTTCGACACCCCCGCCAACATCAAGCTGGCGGCGATCCACGCCATCGAGGCCGGCAAGACCAAATACACCGCGGTGGACGGAATCCCCGAGCTGAAGGAGGCGATCTCGGCCAAATTTTTGCGCGAGAACGCCCTCACCTACAAGCCGAATCAGATCATCGTCGGCACCGGCGGCAAGCAGGTGCTTTACAATGCGCTGATGGCCACCATCAATCCGGGCGACGAGGTCATCATTCCCGCCCCCTATTGGGTGAGCTATCCGGAAATGGTGGCGCTGGCCGGCGGCGAGCCGGTGCCGGTGGTGTGCACGGCCGAGCACGGCTTCAAGCTGCAGCCCGACGCGCTGGAAAAGGCGATCACGCCGAAGACCAAATGGATCATCCTGTGCTCGCCGTCGAACCCGACCGGCGCCGCCTATACGCGTGCCGAGTTGAAGGCGATCACCGACGTGCTGGTGAAATACCCGCACGTCTGGGTGATGACCGACGACATGTACGAGCATCTGGTCTACGACGATTTCGAGTTCACGACGCCGGCGCAGATCGAGCCGAAACTGTACGACCGCACGTTGACGGTGAACGGCGTATCGAAATCCTATTGCATGACCGGTTGGCGTATCGGCTATGCGGGCGGCCCCACGCAACTGATCAAGGCGATGGCGACGATCCAGTCGCAATCGACCTCGAACCCGTCCTCGATCTCGCAATGGGCGTCGGTCGAAGCCCTCAACGGCCCGCAAGACTTCATCGCGGTGAACAACAAGGCGTTCAAGGAACGGCGCGACCTAGTGGTGGCGATGCTCAATCAGGCCAAGGGTATCGATTGTCCGCGGCCGCAGGGAGCGTTTTATGTTTATCCTTCCTGTGCCGGTACCATCGGCAAGGCATCGCCGTCGGGCAAGGTGATCGCCAACGACGAGGACTTCGTTACCGAATTGTTGGAGACTGAAGGCGTCGCGGTGGTGCAAGGATCGGCGTTCGGGCTCGGGCCGGCGTTTCGTATTTCCTACGCGACCAAGACCTCCGATCTCGAAGAAGCCTGCAAACGCATCCAGCGATTTTGTGGCAATTTGAGATAGTCAAATCCACTCCATGCCAACGAGAGGCCCGCCGACGCGGGCCTCTTTTTCATTTTGGATCAAAGCGAAAGCGTCCAAAATCTGGCACGATCGCGGCTGTTGTGTCATAAGGAACCAAGCGCCGAAGCACGGCGCTGCTTGATTTGTTGTTCGCATCACGTTTTTAGCTGGGGAGATTTCTTTATGCGTCGCTCGCTCATCCTCGCCGGGGTCGCCGTTGCCGCGTTCGCTGCGCTCTTTACAGATAGCCATGCCCAGCAGCCGTTGCAGCGGGTGCAAGTCGGCATCCTGGAGTGCCGTGGCGGTGCAAGCATCGGCTTCATCGTCGGTTCGGTGACCAATCTCGGTTGCGTGTTGCGCGCGGATGGCGCGCTGGAGGACCGTTACATCGCGACCATTCGTAAAGTGGGCCTCGATATCGGCCTCACGGAGGAATCGGCGCTGGCCTGGGGCGTTTATGCGCCGGTCGCGCGGCTTGGGCCGGGCGATCTCTCCGGCAATTACGCCGGCGTGCAGGGCAGCGCGTCGATCGGCGTCGGCGTCGGCGGCAATGTGCTGGTTGGCGGTTCGGCGAATTCAATCGCGTTGCAGCCGCTCAGCGTGCAGGGTCAGGTTGGCCTGAACGTCGCAGCCGGACTCGAAAGCCTGGAACTTCGGCCCGGAAGATAAGGTTACGTTCCCCGGATGCAGCGCATCATGAAATGATGCGCTGCTGATCCGGGGTCCATACCGGGCAGCCCGCGCCATGGTCCCGGCTCTGCGGTGCATCGTGACCGGACGATGCCTCGCATCGCCGGAAAGAACGCTGCACGGCGTCCGGGACACGCACTACATTTCAGCCATAATTTTTTCCCGCTTGCCAAATCCTCGATGTCGGGGGAGCATCCACCCTGCCGACCCAATCAAGGGCCGAGCTCCAGACGAGGAGGCGGCAAAATGGGACAGGACGTCAGAAGTCCCCGCGGTCCACGGTGCATCGCACTGGTGGGCCCTTTCCAAAGCGGTAAAACCACCCTTCTTGAAGCGATATTGGCGCGCACGGGTGCAATCCCGCGCGCCGGCAGCGTCGATGCCGGAACTTCCCAAGGCGATGCCAGCCCTGAGGCTCGTCTCCACAAGATGGGTATCGGGCTTACCGCCGCCACGATAAACTTCATGGGAGACAGTTACACCTTTATCGATTGCCCGGGCTCGGTCGAATTCGCGCACGACATGCGCGCCGCGATCCCGGCGGTCGATGCCGCGGTGGTGGTGTGTGAGGCCGACGAACGCAAGCTGCCGCAGCTCCAGATCATCCTGCGCGAACTCGAGGATCTCGGCATTCCCCGTTTTCTGTTTCTCAACAAGATCGACAAGGCCAACAAGCGCATTCGCGAGACGCTCGCAATCTTGCAGCCGGCGTCGCGGATTCCCCTGGTGCTGCGGCAGATTCCGATCTGGAACGGCGATCTGATCGCGGGCTTCGTCGATCTGGCGCTGGAGCGCGCCTTTGTCTATCGCGAGCACAAGGCGTCCGAAGTGGTGGCGCTCGAAGGCGGCGATCTCGACCGCGAGAAGGAAGCCCGCTTCTCGATGCTGGAAAAGCTCGCCGATCACGACGACGCGCTGATGGAGCAATTGCTCGAGGACATTCAGCCGCCGCGCGACGCCGTGTTCGACGATCTCGCCCGCGAATTACGCGACGGATTGATCTGCCCGGTGCTGCTCGGCTCGGCCTTGCGCGAAAACGGCGTGCTGCGTCTGATGAAGGCGTTGCGGCACGAATCGCCTGATGTGACCGAGACCGCCAAGCGACTTGGCGCGTCTTCGTCAAAGGGCGCGCTGGCCTATGTGTTCAAGACCGTGCATCTGCAGCACGGCGGCAAGCTGTCGCTGACGCGCCTGCTCGCCGGCCGTCTCGACGACGGCGCGACGCTGCAATCGTCCTCCGGCGAGAGCGGCCGGGTGTCGGGGATCCTGGCGGTGAACGGCACCCACGAAACCAAACGCGCGTCCGCCGAAGCCGGTGAGGTGGTCTCATTGGGCAAGCTCGAGGCCGTCAAGACCGGCGATACGCTCTCAAACGGCAAGAGCGCGCCGTCGGCGTTGGTGCGCGTCGAGCCGTCACGGCCGGTGCTGGCGATGGCGATCGCGGCCGCGGATCGCAAGGACGACGTGAAGCTCGGCCAAGCCTTGCTGCGGCTCAACGAGGAGGACCCATCGCTGACGATGGTTCAGAATCCGCGCACCCACGACGCCGTGCTGTGGGGACAGGGCGAGATGCATTTGCGAGTCGCGTTGGAGCGTTTGCGCGATCGCTTCGGCGTCAACGTCAAATCGCAACCGCCGATCATTGGATATCAGGAGACCATTCGCAAACCGATCACCCAGCGCGGCCGGCACAAAAAACAATCCGGCGGCCACGGCCAATTCGGCGACGTGGTGCTCGAGATCAAGCCGCTGCCGCGCGGCGGCGGCTTCGAGTTTCAAGAAAGGGTCGTCGGCGGCGCGGTGCCGCGCAACTATATCGGTGCGGTGGAAGAAGGCGTGGTTGACGGCTTGATACGCGGGCCGCTCGGCTTTCCCGTCATCGACCTGCAGGTCACCTTGACCGACGGGTCGTATCACAGCGTGGATTCCTCCGACCTCGCCTTCCGCACCGCGGCGCGGATCGGCGTCAGCGAGGCGCTGCCGCAATGCCAGCCGGTATTGCTGGAGCCGATCCACATGGTGGAGATCGTCTGTCCGACCGAGGCCACCGCGAAGATCAACGCCATACTGTCCGGAAGGCGCGGGCAGATTCTCGGCTTCGACACCCGCGAGGGCTGGCCGGGATGGGATTGCGTCCGCGCCATGATGCCGGAAGCCGAGATCGGCGAGTTGATCGTCGAGTTGCGCTCGGCCACCGCCGGTTCCGGCAGCTTCACCCGGCAATTCGACCACATGGCCGAAGTCACCGGCCGCGCCGCCGACCAGATCATCGCCGCGCACCGCGTCGCGGCGTGATCAGCGCGCCAGCTTTCTTGCGGCCTTCCGCAGGTCGGCATTGATGCGCGTTTGCCATCCGCTGCCGGTTTTGCGATAGGCCGCAAGAACGTCGTGATCGAGACGAAGCTTCACCGCCTCTTTGGGATTTTCCAGAGGCGGTCGGCCACGCTTGATGATCCTGTCGCCGTGACGAATTTCGGCGCGGTCCAGCATCTCCTTTGTCAGTTCGGGAGCCTCGTCGTATTCCGCCTTAGTAATGCGATGGGTATCAACCTTGGCCAAATCGCTCTTGATAGATTGCTTTCTCGCGGTCATTGCACTTTCTCATCGAGATGACATGCCGTGCTTCGTTTCGCGGCGTCCAAACAACCATCACCATTCGATCGGCAAAAAATCCGACGGTCTGGAAACGCGGCTCTCCATGGTCCCGGCGTGTGTCTTGTACCGTAATCGTTGGACCGGCGAAGACGATCAACGCATCAGAAAAATCCAAACCTCTCTCGCGCTGAGCGCAGCCTGACGCTTTACCGGATCGAAGGTGATCTTCACAAAATTAAATGTACCCCCATAAATTATTGGCGTCAACGGCTTTTTGAGGACGCAACGCAGCCGCCATTTGTCCGCATCGCGGTTAGAGCGTTTTCGAGCGAAGTGGATACCGGTTCGCGTGAAGAAAACGCGTAAAACAAAGAAGTAGAGCCTCCGTTCCGATTCATCGGAACGGAAAAGGCTCTAGCACCGTGATCTCACTCAATATCTATGGCGCAGGTCGCATGGTAGAATTACGAATCAAAGTACAGGGACGATCGGGCACGATGCGACAGATCAAACAGCCGAGCTTTGCCGAATTGTTTGTACCGAAGCTGGTGACGGTGCTTCGCGAAGGCTATGGCCTTGTCGATTTGCGCACTGACGCGATCTCCGGGCTGACGGTCGCGATCGTCGCGCTGCCGCTGTCGATGGCGATCGCCATTGCCTCGGGCTTTACGCCGGATCGCGGGCTTTACGCCGCGGTTGTCGGCGGTTTCATCGTCTCGCTGCTCGGTGGCAGCCGGTTTCAGATCGGCGGGCCCGCCGGCGCGTTCATCGTGCTGGTGGCGCTTGCGACTGAGCGCCACGGCATCGACGGCGTGATCCTGGCAACCTCGATGGCGGGGGTGTTTCTGATTGCCGCCGGGCTTCTTCGCCTCGGCACCTATATCAAATTCATTCCCTATCCCGTCACGGTCGGATTCACCGCCGGAATCGCCGTCATTATCTTTGCAAGCCAGCTCAAGGATCTGTTCGGCATCATCTTGACCACCAAAGAGCCGGGCGAATTTCTTCCGAAGCTCGAAGCGCTGGCAGGCGCGCTGCACACCGCCAATCCTGCAGCGGCCGCCGTCGCTGCCGTGAGCATCATGATCATCGTCGCGCTGCGCAGGCTACGGCCGCATTGGCCCGGCATCCTGATCGCGGTCGCAGTCGCGGCCTTCGCCACATGGGTATTGTCGTTGCCGGTCGACACTATCGGCACCCGTTTTGGCGGCATCCCCCAACAATTGCCGCTGCCCTCGTGGCCGATGTTTTCGCTCGCGAAGATGCGGGCCGTGCTGCCCGATGCGATCGCGTTCGCATTGCTCGGCGCAATCGAATCCTTGCTGTCGGCGGTGGTGGCCGACGGCATGACCGGCCGCAGGCATCGCGCCAATTGCGAATTGGTGGCGCAGGGATTTGCCAATATCGGATCGGCACTGTTCGGCGGCATCTGCGTTACCGGCACGATCGCGCGGACCGCGACCAATGTCCGGGCCGGGGCGCGGGGCCCGGTATCGGGCATGCTGCATTCGGTGTTTTTGTTGACTTTCATGCTGATCGCAGCCCCTCTCGCGAGCTACATCCCGCTCGCGGCACTCGCATCGGTGCTGGTGGTCGTCGCCTGGAACATGGCGGAGAAGCACGAATTCGCGCTCCTGATCCGCTCCTCGCGCGGCGATGCCACCGTGTTGCTCGCGACTTTTCTGCTGACGATCTTTCGCGATCTCACCGAAGGCATCCTGGTCGGCTTCGCACTCGGCGCGGTGTTGTTCATCAACCGCATGGCGCAGATGACGGGCATCGAGGCGGAGACGCCGCTGGTGACCGAGGACTCGGCTGACCACAGCAACGGCGAGTGGGTGCCTTACGATTCGCGCCTTGCGGCCGACCCGGACGTGTTGGTCTATCGAATCAGCGGCGCCTTCTTCTTCGGCGCGGCGTCGACGGTGGGAACCGTGCTCGACAGCATCGCCGACACCCGCAAAGCCTTCGTGATCGATTTCGCGGCGGTGCCGTTTCTCGATTCCACCGCGGCCAATGCGATGGGCCGCGTCGCGGCGAAGGCCAAGCGCCAGGGCATCCAGCTCTTCATCACCGGCGCCTCGCCGACCGTGCGCCGCGTGCTGTTGACTCATGGCGTGAGCCCGCCGCGCGCGAAATTTCGCGAAACCATCGCGCGTGCGGTCGCCGACATCAAGGGGCGCCGCGAGCAGACCTCCGCCGCGTCGGATGCTGTCGCCGTCGGCTAAATTGATGATACAAAAGCCGTGGATGCCCGGGGGAGCGCAGACAAGTATACGTAGTCTGCGCAAGGCAGACTGCTACGCCTGGGTATGGCGAAGGAGACTTGCGTGCAAGCCGATCTTTTTAAGTCATGTGACCGTGGAGAAATGACGCGTGAGTAAACCCCGCGCCGCATGCCTGATCGGCTGGCCGGCGGCGCATTCGCGCTCGCCCCTCATCCATCATTACTGGCTGCGGACGCTCGGCATCGAAGGCGGCTACAATATCGAGGCGGTGCCGCCTGAAGGCTTTGCCGAATTCGTGCTGCATCTTTCGACGCATGGTTTTGTCGGCGCCAACGTCACCATTCCGCACAAGGAGCGTGCGCTCGCGCTCTCAAGCCCGGACGCGCGCGCCCGCGCGGTCGGTGCCGCCAACACGCTGTGGTACGAGAGCGGCGAATTGCGTTCGACCAACACCGACGTCGAAGGCTTCATCAACAACCTCGACGCCTGCGCGCCCGGGTGGGATAAGATCGAGGACGCGGTGGTGCTTGGCGCCGGCGGTTCGTCGCGCGCGGTGGTGTTCGGATTGATCGAGCGCGGCATCAAGCGCGTACATCTGGCGAACCGCACCATCGAGCGGGCGCGTGCGCTCGCCGAGCAGTTCGGCGCGAGTGTTCATCCGGTGGGATGGGAGACCATCGGCGAACTGCTTCCGCGCGCCGGGCTGTTGGTCAACACGACCTCGCTCGGCATGCACGGCCAGCCCGCGCTTGAGATCGACGTCGGCGCGCTTCCGCCGCATGCCGTTGTTGCCGACCTTGTATATGTGCCTTTGCAAACGCCGCTGCTCGCGGCGGCGCGGGCGCGCGGCTTGAAGACCGCCGACGGGCTCGGCATGCTGCTGCACCAGGCGGTACGCGGGTTTGAGCTGTGGTTCGGACAGCGGCCCGCGGTCACCTCGGAGCTTCGCGCGCTGGTCGAGGCCGATCTGACCAGGGTTTGAGAGGGGAATACCGCGCAAGCTTCGGGGTTTCCATTGTCGGATGATATCAGCCGGAGAACATCGCATGCTCGTTCATCGTTCAACGCTTTTTCGCGCCGTTGCGGCAATCGCGCTTGTCGCCGCATCGTCGCTCGCAGCGACCGCGCAACAGCCGCCTTCGCCGTCGCGGGTTCGCGGCACCATCGAGGCCGTCGACGGTGACGTGGTGTCGGTCAAATCGCGCAGCGGCGAAGACGTCAAGCTGCACATGACCGGCGACATCAAGGTGGTGGGGATCATCAAGATCGCGCTGTCCGACATCAAGGTCGGTTCATTCATCGGCACCACCACCGTGCCGGGAGCGGACGGAAGTCAAAACGCGGTCGAAGTGCACGTGTTTCCGGAGGACATGCGCGGCACCGGGGAGGGCTCGCGGCCCTACGATCTGCGCCCGAACAGCACCATGACCAATGCCACCGTGGCGCAGGCCGTCGCCGGCAATGACGGGCAGACGTTGACGGTCAAATACAAGGACGGCGAGAAAAAAGTCGCGGTTTCGCCCGATACGCCGGTCGTGACCTATGTCCCCGCCGACAAAACCGACCTGAAGGCCGGCGCCAAGATCATCGCCTTCGTCAAGCAATTGCCGGACGGTTCGTTCGAATCCAACCGCATCAGCGTCGGTCGCGACGGCCTGACGCCGCCGATGTGAAGCTTTTTCTTCCGCTCCCCTCCGGGGCGCGGTAAGGAGACGTAAACACGAATTTTCATCGCCGATGTGGGGCTTTCCAGAGATCGGCCACCGCATCAAATCTGTAAAGGAAATATCATGCCGAAAGTCTCTTCTCTTTTGCCGCGCATGCTCGTGGCTTCGCTCGCTGTCGTTTCCGTATTGGGATCGGGAGCATCGGCGCAACAGCCGCAAACGGTTCGTATCCGCGGCACGATCGAAGCCGTCGATGGTCCCACGCTGATGATCAAATCGCGCGACGGCACCGACATGAAGGTGCGGATGACCGACAATGTGGCGGTGTTCGCTGTGGTCAAGACCGAACTGTCGGAAATCAAGCCGGGCTCCTACATCGGCGTCTCCGCCTTGCCGGAGCCGGACGGTACCCAGAAGGCGCTGGCCGTGCATATTTTCCCGGAAGCCCAGCGCGGCGCGGCTGAAGGTTTTCGGCCCTGGGATTTGCGTCCCAACAGCACCATGACCAACGCCACCGTCGCCGAGACGGTCAAAGGCACCGACGGTCAGAACATTCTGGTCAAGTACAAGGACGGCGAAAAGAAAGTCGTGGTGCCGCCGGAGACGCCGATCGTCACCTTCGTCGCGGGCGACAAGTCCGAAGTGAAGGCGGGCGCCAAGATCATCATCTTCGGCGCGGTGAAGAAAGACGACGGCACGCTCGAAGCCAACCGCGTCAATATCGGCCGCGACGGAATCACGCCGCCGATGTGACGCGAGAGACTTTAGCGTAATATCTCAACGGGTCGTCCCCGCGAACGCGGGGATCCATAACCACAGACGTTTATTGTACGCCGGGCAGCGGCCACAGCTTTGGCAAACACGCTCTTCGGTGGTTATGGATCCCGGCTCGCGCTTCGCTTGGCCGGGACGACGGTGAATTTTTGATCTCAAACTGCGATCACGTGGTCGTCGATTTCGGCGATGGTGTTGACGCCGCATAGGCCCATGGTGGTTGAGAGTTCGTTGCGGATGATGTCGATCGCCTTGGCGACGCCGGGGCCGCCATAGGCGCCGAGGCCGTGGATATAGGCGCGGCCGATCATGCAGGATTTGGCGCCGAGCGCGAGTGCGCGCATCACGTCCTGGCCGGAGCGAATGCCGCCGTCAAACATGATCTCCATTTGCGAGCCGACGGCATCGACGATCTCCGGCAAGACCTCGATCGACGACGGCGCGCCGTCGAGCTGCCGGCCGCCATGGTTGGAGACCACCAGCGCCTGCGCGCCGGTCTTCGCGGCTTCTTCGGCATCCTCGACGTCGAGAATTCCCTTAAGGATCAGTTTGCCGGGCCAGATGCTCCTGATCCATTCGACGTCCTTCCAGTTCAGCGTGGTGTCGAACTGGGTCCCGATCCACGTGCCCAGCGAGGTGATGTCGTCGGTGCCTTTGAGATGGCCGACGAGGTTGCCGAAGGTGCGGCGCTTGCCGCGCAACACGCCGGCCACCCAGGCTGGTTTGGTGGCAAAATCGACGAACTTCGATAGCGTCCATTCCGGCGGCACCGTCATGCCGTTCTTGATGTCTTGATGGCGCTGCCCGATTACCTGCAGATCGACGGTCAATACCAAGGCGCTGCATTTCGCCGCGATCGCACGCTCGATCAACGCCTTGATGAAGCCGCGGTCCTTCATGACGTAAAGCTGAAACCAGAACGGCTTGTCGACATTGGCGGCGACGTCCTCAATCGAGCAGATCGACATCGTGCTCAGCGTGAAGGGAATGTTGGCGGCGTGCGCGGCGCGGCAGGCGTGAATTTCGCCGTCGCCATGTTGCATGCCGCACAATCCGATCGGCGCCAGGATCAGCGGCAGCGCGGCGGGCTCACCGAGAATCGTGGTCGAAAGATCGCGCTTGGAGACATCGACGAGGATGCGTTGGCGGAATTTGACCTGTTGCAGATCTTCACGGTTGGCGCGCAGCGTCTCCTCCGCATAGGAGCCGCGATCGGCGTAATCGAAAAACGCCTTGGGCACTTTGCGCATATGAACCTGGCGCAGATCCTCGATGCAGGTGATGTGTTTCATGGACGTTCCGCGAGCCTTCTTGTTTTCCTAGAGCCTTTTCCGTTCCGATTGAATCGGAACGGAGGCTCTATTTCTCTATTTGACGCGTTTTCTTGACGCGAACCGGTATCCACTTCGCTCGAAAACGCTTTAGCTTTGAGACTTCATCTAGCATGGTTGAGCCAGCCGCCAAATCGCTTCAGGCGGGAATTCGGCGGCCGAAGAGGAGGCTATCCATGACCGGACCGCGCTCCGACCCCAAAGTGCCAAACGACCGCAAAAGCAGAGAGAAGCGCCGGCTGGACCAGGCTCTGGAAGAGGGGCTTGAGGAGACCTTCCCCGCCTCCGACCCAGTGAGTGTCACCCAGCCGCCGCCGACGAAAGGTGATCGTCACGTCAGGCGCACGGACTAGCGCTGGCATGCGCGGCCGTCCGATGGTCAACATAACCCATGTATTACAATGGGTTATAAGCCTATTTTGGGATCGCGGGCCGGTAACCGTTCATCATATTTTTTGAGGCCATTTTTGTGCCAAAGGCATGATAAGCTTTATACGCCGTAATGGCGGACGTCTTAGGTTTCTGGCCGGGTGGGCTTTGAAGGAATCCTGGGCGATGGCTGGGGGTCACATGAGTCGCAAATACTTCGGTACCGATGGGATTCGGGGCCGTGCCAATGGTTTGATCACGCCGGAGCTCGCGCTGAAGGTGGGGCAGGCGGCCGGCCTGGTGTTTCAGCGCGGCGACCATCGCCACCGCGTCGTCATCGGCAAGGATACGCGGCTTTCCGGCTACATGATCGAATACGCGATGGTGGCCGGCTTCACCTCGGTCGGCATGGACGTGCTGCTGCTCGGCCCGATGCCGACGCCGGCGGTGGCGATGCTGACCAAATCGATGCGCGCCGATCTCGGCGTGATGATTTCCGCTTCGCATAATCTGTTCGAAGACAACGGTATCAAGCTGTTCGGCCCGCAGGGCTTCAAATTGTCCGACGACGTCGAAAAGCAAATCGGACAGTTGCTCGACGAGTCGCTCGACAAGCGGCTGGCGCAAAGCGCGAGCCTCGGGCGCGCCCGCCGCATCGACGGCGTCCACGACCGCTACATCGAATTCGCCAAGCGTACCTTGCCCCGCGATCTCAGCCTCGATGGCCTGCGCGTGGTGGTCGATTGCGCCAACGGCGCGGCCTACAAGGTGGTGCCGGAGGCGTTGTGGGAACTCGGCGCCGACGTGATTTCGATCGGGGTCGAGCCGGACGGGTTCAACATCAACAAGGAATGCGGATCGACTTCGCCGGAGGCCTTGAGCCGCAAGGTGCGCGAGATGCGCGCCGACATCGGCATCGCGCTGGACGGTGACGCCGATCGGGTGATCCTGGTCGACGAGCGCGGCCATCTGGTCGATGGCGATCAGTTGCTCGCGGTGATCGCGCAGAGCTGGAAGGAAGACGGCCGGCTTGCCAAGCCCGGCATCGTCGCCACCGTGATGTCCAATCTGGGACTCGAGCGCTTTCTCGAAGGTATCGGGCTCGAGCTCGTCCGCACCCCCGTCGGTGATCGCTACGTACTCGAACAGATGCTGAGCCGGGGCTACAATCTCGGCGGCGAACCTTCCGGCCATATCATTTTGTCGGACTACGCCACCACCGGGGACGGCTTTGTCGCCGCCTTGCAGGTGCTCGCGGTGGTGCAAAAACATCGCCGCCCGGTGTCGGAAGTTTGCCACCGTTTCGATCCGCTGCCGCAGATTCTCAAAAACGTGCGCTACCGCAGCGGCAAGCCGCTCGACGATGCCGAGGTCAAATCGGCGATCGACGCCGGCGAAAAACGCCTCAACGGCCATGGTCGTTTGCTGGTCCGCTCCTCGGGCACGGAGCCGGTGATCCGCGTGATGGGCGAGGGCGACGACCGCATTCTGGTCGAGGAAGTGGTCGATCGCATCGTCACGGCGTTGGGCGAGGCGGCTGCGGCTTAAGCCACGGCGACCTTCCGCGATCTTAGTATCCGGAATCACAAATTGGTATTGCAGCCCATCCTTCGAGACGGCCGCTTCGCGGCCTCCTCAGGATGAGGTCTAAGGTGTTGAAACAAAACAACCTCATGCTGAGGAGCGAGCGTTGCGAGCGTCTCGAGGCATGGGCAACAAGCGACTCACTAACCTCGCATAGCCAGTACTAGCGCAGTTATTAATCGCATCGCAGCTATTATCGAATGACGGTGGTCGACGCAGCTCCGGCGTCGTAGGAAACGCGTATTGCCTCCCGCGAATCTTTTGAAGGGAATCGTCCGTTGAACAAGCCGGTCGTCGTCTCCGAGGAAGCGGTGGTCGCGCCGGTGATCGTCTCAGACGTGGCGTCGGCCTCTGTCGCGAAGGCAAGCGCCGCAGGGCCGGCCTATGTGGTGCTCGGCGGCATCAGCCTTTCGCATTTCCTCAACGATACCATGCAGTCGCTGATTCCGTCGGTCTATCCGATCCTGAAGGAAAGCTATGCGCTCGACTTCACCCAGATCGGTTTGATCACGCTGGCGTTTCAGTTTACCGCCTCGCTGCTGCAGCCGGTGGTCGGGCATTTCACCGACAAAAAGGCGCAGCCGTTCTCCCTCGCGATCGGCATGGGATTTACGTTCTTCGGCCTGTTGCTGCTCAGCGTCGCGCAGCGCTACCCGGTGATTCTGATGGCGGCGTCGTTGGTGGGCTTGGGTTCGGCGGTGTTCCATCCCGAGTCGGCGCGGATCGCGCGGCTTGCCTCGGGGGGACGCTACGGTTTCGCGCAATCGGTGTTTCAGGTCGGCGGCAGTTTCGGAACGTCGATGGGCCCGCTGCTCGCCGCCTTGATCGTGGTGCCGTTCGGCCAACCGAGCATCGCATGGTTCTCCTCGATCGCTTTTCTGGCGATCATGATCCTGTGGCGGATCGGACGCTGGTACAAGCCGCAGATCGGCGTGAAAAAGACGATGGCGATAGAGGCGCATCCGGACGCACCGAGCTCTCGTCGGGTCATGACGGCGCTGGTGGTGTTGGTCGCGCTGTTGTTTTCCAAGCAGCTCTACGTCTCCGGCCTGTCGAGCTATTACATCTTCTATCTGATCGACAAGTTCGGAGTTTCGACCCAGACCGCGCAGTTCTATCTCTTCATCTTCCTCGCCTCGAACGCGGCGGGGGCCTTCTTCGGCGGTCCGCTCGGCGATCGCTTCGGCCGCAAATACGTGATCTGGTTTTCGATTCTTGGCGCGCTGCCGTTTACGCTCGCGCTGCCTTACGCCGGCCTGTTCGCGAGCGCGGTGCTGACCGTGTTCATCGGCTTCATTATTTCGTCCGCGACCTCGTCGATCATCGTGTTCGCGCAGGAATTGATGCCGCATCGCTTCGGCATGATCTCCGGATTGTTCTTCGGTTTTGCCTTCGGTTTCGGCGGTCTCGGCGCCGCGTTGCTCGGCAAGGTCGCGGACCATGCCGGTATTGCGTTCGTCTACCAGGTTTGCGCGTATTTGCCGGCGATCGGGCTGCTTGCAGTGTTGCTGCCGAAGCTGCCGAGAACCGCGCACTGAGCAAGTTCAGTGGCGCGGACTGCCTCCATCCTCCATCAATACATTGTTAGCGATTGTGGCCGGACTGGCGATTGTGGCGCGCGTCGGCGCGGACAACGACGAGAGTTGTTCGGGAAATATCAACCTTAAAAATTAGGGTTAAGTGGCGCTTAAACATTTGGTGGCATCGTCCGGCGGTGAGTTTCGAATGTGAGGCCTTGCGTTGTCTGCCTCACCGGACAAAAGGACGAAGCCAATGCGTTGCGTAAAGTTTTTGATTGCCGCCGGAGCGGCATCACTGCTGTCGTCCATGGCGCTTGCCGCCGACCTGCCATATGCGCCGCCATACGTGCCGCCGGTCGAAGAGTTCGGCGGCTGGTATCTGCGCGGCGACATCGGATTCAGCAATCAGAGCGTCAACAATATTAGACACTCCGATCCGGCGCGCTATCAAGGTCTTTCCAGCTTTGATGAGAAAATAGGGTTTGATACCGCAGGCACATTTCAAATTGGTGCTGGTTATCAATTCAACAACTGGTTTCGCGCTGACGTCACCGGCCAATATCGCGGCCGGGCTAACTTCAAGGGCACCGATTTACTCACGTTCCCCTTAGCCACCCCGAATGGAGTCCAAACCTTTAACGGCATTGACAACTATAGCGCCAGCAAATCCGAATGGTTGTTTCTTGCCAACGCTTATGTGGATCTTGGCACCTGGTGGGGTGTGACCCCGTTCGTTGGTGCTGGTGTGGGAACCGCGCTTGTTACAATTTCGAACTTTACCGACACCGGTGTGAACAATATAAATTTTAATGGACTCGGTGCCGGCCCCTTCCCGAGCGGCCCACCAGTTGCAAGTTTTGCGGCGGCGTCGAGCGGCTCGAAATGGAATTTTGCCTGGGCCGCGCATGCAGGTCTAGCGTATAAGGTCAGCCCAAATATAACCCTGGAACTAGCTTATAGCTTCGTCGACCTCGGCAGTGGCACGACAGGCACCATTCGAGCATTTGATAGTCCTACCTTGGGCAATGTGTTCAAGTTCAACAACATCACCTCGCACGACCTGAAGCTCGGCGTGCGCTGGGAACTTGAAGCCCCGACGACTTACGCGCCGCCGTTGATCCGCAAGGGCTGATCCAAGGGTCGATCATCGTCGCGGCGATCTTAAGGCTTCCCTAACGGCGCGGGTTCCTGCGTCGTTAGAAATGTCCAAGAATTTCGATTTAGTTTTGGCCAATTCATTTTACCTGACTGTAGTATCTTCTCGTCTAGGGAAAAGACCTCGCAACCAAGGGGTCAATTATGATCAATCTCTTTGCTCGTTTCCTGCACGATGAATCCGCGGCCACTGCCATCGAGTACGGCCTTATCGCCGCCGGCATCGCACTTGCGATAATCGCCGCGGTCAATACCCTCGGCGTCACGGTTAACGGAACCTTTACCTCGATCAACACCTCGTTGAAGTAAGTAAGATCCGACGGTTAAGCAGCTCTCATTCAATTTCAATTCGGGTCGAAAGCCGCCACCAAGCTTCATGCTGGGGCGGCTTTTCTCCTTCCGCGACCGTTCAGGCTGCCGCGTGGGTTCTGCCGCGCGGTGGCTGAGGTTTCGATAATGGGCTGCAATTTCATCTAATGGAGCAGCTTTTTCTTAATCGATCTATAAGACGATGAATGAACGGTCAGAACCTCAACAGGGAATATCAATGATCAATCGCTCGATTGCGAACTACCTGCGCCGTCTACGCGTGGATGAACGCGGCACGGTGAGTGCGACCATGGGCGTTCTAATGATCCCGTTGGTTGGAGCCTTGGGCCTCGGCTTTGAGGCTTCGAACTGGTATTTAACGACGCGCAGCATGCAAAACGCTGCGGATGCGGCCGTGATCGCGGCTGCGACCAATGCCGGGTCCAATTACGATGTCGAAGCCAAGGCTGTCGCGGCGACATATGGCTTTGTCGATGGAACCAACCATGTCAGCATAGCGGCATCCAATACGGCAACCTGTCCTGACGGCAGCACCGCTTGTTACAGCGTGACAATTTCAGGTGCTGTACCGCTGCTTTTGTCCCAGGTTGTGGGCTTCAAGGGCGATACCAACCCGAATGGCACCCTGGAAAAGAAGTTGAGTTCTGCCTCAGTTGCCAAGGCAGGTACCCAACCTCAAAATCTTTGCTTGTTGGCGCTTGCCTCAAGCGGCGCCGCTCAGGGTATCCGCACCGACGGGGCGCCCGTTTCCAATTTCCACGGCTGCAACGTCATGTCGAATACCGCGGCGCAGTGCAACGGCTCCAACCTCGGGGCCGGTTTTGGTTTCGCCCACGGCACCAGCAGTGGCTGCGGCGTTACACAGGTTTCGAATGTTCCGGTCGTGACGGACCCTTACGCTTCGCTCGCGAGCAATATTCCCCAGCTTAGCTCCAGCGGCTGTGCCGGAAATTACCCGCAAGAAACGACCCAAGGCAATCACGTGTCGCAGTATCCGTCTCCGCCGTCGCCTCCGTTGCCGGCTGGGGTTGTAACATTGAACGGACCCACTACTCCTTTTACCGTGAACTTGAGTGGCGGAAATAATTTCGCGTGCGGGGATCAAGTGCTCCAAGCAAACGTGACGATCAACACTCCGGCCGGCACTCCCGCCGTTCTCATCATTGAAAACGGTCTACTAGATCTCAATGGGCACACTTTAACGACCTCAAGCGGTTCCGGAGTGACGTTGATTTTTTCGGGCTCCAATGGGGCGTTCAGTCACGAACCCACCGACACCCCGGGCGGCGGTGTACTCGATCTCGCCGCGCCGACCTCAGGACACTGGTCGGGCGTCGCGATTTATCAAGACCCCAGCTTGACATCCGGCGTCGATATTTCGGCGGCTGGAAACAGCCCGACCTGGAAAATCACCGGGCTGGTTTACGCGCCGCATGCGACTCTCACCATTAAGGGCGCCATCGACAAAGCCACCAACGGCCAACAGTGCCTTGTCCTGGTCGCCGATAATTTTCTGATCAACGGCACGGCCGGAATTTTACAGACGGATATCGGTCAATGCGCTCAAGCGGGATTGACGATGCCCACCGCGAAAACCCCCGGGAGCGTCGTGTTGGTTCTATGAAACAGGGTCAAGCAGCACGGTTGAGACGTTCGTCGCCGAGGGATCTTACGCTCAAACTCGCCGGTAGAACCAAGGCGATTTGGGTCGACCAGCGCGGTGTGGCGGCCGTCGAATTCGGCTTCTTTGCCATCTTTCTGTCGTTCGCTCTGGCGAACGTTACGGACGTATCGATCTACGTCTACCAGCGGATGCAGGTGGATAACGCCACGCAAGTTGCGGCTCAAGCGGCGCTAAAGACGTGCTCGTCGAAGTTGCCGGCCACAACGAGTTGCACTGGACTGACAACCGCGGTCAATAATGCATTGGGAAGCACCTCGCTTGGTGCGAGCGTTTCCCTGATCTCCGGCTCGCCGTCGGAAGGCTATTATTGTGTGAATTCTTCAAACGCGTTGCAATTAGTCAACGCCGTCACGTCCCCCAAACCGGCCGATTGCACGGCCGCCGGTACGCCGAGCTTGCAACCGGGTGATTATATTCAGGTACAAACGACCTTTAGCTATACGCCCCTGTTTGGCCGCCTTAGTGTGGCCAGCGCTTTTGCAACACCAATCACTAGTTCGGCAATGTTGAGATTGGGATGAGCGTGAGAAACCGTCTGAAATCTTTGCGTCTCGACCGGCGGGGCACCACGGCGGTGGAATTCGCGATCGTTGCGCCTGTTTTCATCGGGCTGCTTATCGGTACGGTTTCATTGTCTGTTGGTCTTTTTCTGATTGGAAGCCTGCACTATGCCGTCGAAGAAGGTGCGCGCTGCGCATCCGTCAAAACGGCATGCCAGGTCAGCGGAAGCCCTGATGCAACCGCAACCATCGCTTATACACAAAGCCGTTATTTCGGCCCGAATGTATCACCCATCTTTACATACGCCGCCGCGGCCTGCGGCAACTCCGTGAGCGCGTCGATCAATTACTCGCTTGATGTGGGACTTAAAACCTTCACAATTCCAATTTCCGCCAAGGCCTGTTTCCCCTAATAAGGCCTGTTTCCCCTTTTGCGCTACGCGGCCCTGCGGGTTAGCGGCACGGGACACATCCCGTGCCGCTTTTGTTTTGCGCTCACATGCCTGCGACAACGTTTGGTTAAGGTTAACGGAGGATGATCGACACCGGGTGAGGTGTGCCCGATGGAGCGTTGCGATGCGTAGTTTTTTGCTGGCGGCGGTGATGCTTGGCGTGGTGTCCGGTGCGCGCGCGGCCGACTTGCCCGATTTCCTTCGCGGAAGTTATTCGCCGCCGGCGCCGAGGGTGAATTGGGAGGGTTGGTACGTCGGCGGTCAGGTCGGCTACACCTCGTCCAATATCGATTTGACTAACGCACCTCTAACGCAGACGAACTTTTTGCTGCGTAATAGTGTGATCCAAGCGCCGGTCGCGCAACTCGGGCTGTTCAGTGCGGAGCATGCGCAAGCCAATGGCTTCGGCGCTTTCGTCGGACGAAACTATCAGTGGGACGACATCGTTTACGGCCTTGAGGCGAATTACATCTTTCTCAACAATCTTTCGGCTTCCGCGCAAAGCCAGCTTGCGCGCAGGTTTGACAATCCCGGCGGTCTGAAGCCGCCTGCGGGCCACATTGACCGATTTGACGTAACGCTCACCGGCGCTGCGTCGCTTCAGATCAAGGATGTCACGACGTTTCGCGGTCGCGTCGGTTGGGCGACCGGCAATTTCCTGCCTTATGCGTTCGGCGGTCTGGCAATCGGCCGCCTTGCGGTGGCGCGTTCCGTAACCGTGCTTGCAAACGAGTTCGATGTTTTCGACGGGGTCGGTAGCGGCGGCACCCCGATCCACACCGAAACGCTGATATCCTCGCAAATGCTGTCGCAGGCGGAGGTCAGGGGAAACAATTACACGGCGGGGTATACTTTCGGACTGGGGACCGAGATGTTGCTGTTCGGAAATGTCTTTGCGCGCGTCGAATGGGAGTACGTCAAGTTCCTTTCCGTCAAGGACATAACCAGCGATACGAACAGCGCGCGCCTCGGTATCGGCTACCGATTCTGATACTCAGGCAGACGGGAAATGATACGGTTGGTCCGATGCAATTCCTGTTCGGGAGCCCACGCAATTGATGAAAATCCACGGCGATATCAATTCGGGTAATTGCCTGAAGGTGAAGTGGGTCTGCGACAGGCTCGCGCTACCCTACACATGGATCGACATCGACACGCTCAAAGGCGAGACCCGCACTACGCAGTTTCTCAAACTCAATAGCGCGGGCCAGGTGCCGGCGGTCGAATTCGACGACGGTCGCACGCTCGCGCAGTCCAACGCCATCATCCGTTACCTCGCCCGCGGCAGCGATCTCATCCCTGCGGATGCGTTTGCGGTGGCAAAGATGGATGAGTGGCTGTTCTGGGAACAGTACAGCCACGAGCCCTACATCGCGGTTTGCCGTTTCCAGATGCGCTATCTCGGCAAGCCGGCTTCCGAACTCGATCCTGACAAGGTCAAGCGCGGCTATGCGGCATTGGCGCGGATGGAACACCAACTCGCCGTCACACGATTTTTGATCGCCGATACCCTTTCGCTCGCCGACGTCGCGCTGCTCGCCTATACGAGGGTCGCGCACGAAGGCGGCTTTCATCTTGACGGCTATGGCGCCGTGCGCCGCTGGATCGGCGAGGCCGAACGGTCGCTTGGGTTGCCGCCGGCGCGCTAGGAGCCATCATGACCGCAACTTCCTCTATTACCATTCGTCGGGCGCGGCGCGACGACGTCGGCGCCATCGTGCGGATGCTGGCGGACGACCCGCTCGGCAGCGCGCGCGAGCGAATAGAAGACCCGCTACCGCCGTCTTATTTCGAGGCGTTCGAAGTGCTCGAACGCGCCTCCCACATCCAGCTCACGGTCGCGGAAGATGGTGACGGCACCGTGGTCGGCTGCCTGCAGCTTTGCGTTTTGCCGGGACTAAGCTCGCAAGGCGCCTCGCGCGGCCTGATCGAGGACGTTCGCGTCGCCACGCATTGTCGCAGCCGCGGCATCGGCGGCCAAATGATACAATGGGCGATCGGGGAATCGCGCGCCAAGGGATGCAAGCTGGTCGAGCTGTTCACGCACAATAGCCGGGTCGATGCCCAACGATTTTACGCCCGGCTGGGATTTCAACCGAGCCATGTCGGGATGACGCTGCGATTTTGATATAGCCGCTTTTCGACCCAATTCGAGGCGGCCTTGCGGCGATTGCGAAACGCGCTTCGCTATTGGTTTGGATTAACGCACGATAAACTAAGCGATCTATCGTAATTTCTTTTGCGGAACGAACGTGACATCATGCCGTTCTCGTGGGCCTCGGGCATTTGGGGACCGAAATGACGAATTTTTCAATTGTAAGAATAGGCAAAGAATATGTCGTTCAAGCTGACGATAAAAGCATTTTGAAAGTTTCGAGCAGACGTCGCGCCGTGCGGCTTGTGTCCATTGCGACAGAATTGCTGGATTCACAATCGACTCCGCCATTGGCGCCGGAAGCGCCTGAGGAGTCCTCAATCGGCCGTGATCCCAATGTCATGGCTGACCCTTGCCCAGATACCAGCGAAGTTCCTTGACGATTTAGGGCGATTCCCGTATTCACCGCTGCGGGACACCTCCCCCCAACGGGAGGCTTGCTATCTGGAAGGGTAGATTATGACTGCAGCGAAGCCCGCTTTGCGGCCGCACGTGCCGCATTTTTCGTCCGGCCCCTGTGCCAAGCGCCCCGGCTGGAACCTCCAAAATCTCAAAGAAGCAACGCTTGGTCGTTCGCATCGTGCGAAAGTCGGCAAGGCCAAGCTCAAACTCGCGATCGAGCTGACGCGCGAGGTGCTCGAAGTGCCAGCCGGTTACCGAATCGGCGTCGTGCCGGCATCCGATACCGGCGCGGTTGAGATGTCGTTGTGGTCGCTGCTTGGCGCACGCTCTGTCACGACGATTGCCTGGGAATCTTTCGGCGAAGGTTGGGTCAGCGATATCGTCAAGGAATTGAAGCTCAAGGACGTAACGCGGTTGTACGCGCCTTATGGTGAAATTCCCGACCTGAGCAAGGTCGATCCGGCATCCGATATCGTCTTCACCTGGAACGGCACCACCTCGGGCGTGCGCGTCCCCAATGCCGACTGGATCAAGCCGGATCGGCAAGGCCTCACGATTTGCGACGCGACGTCGGCGGCGTTCGCGCAAAAGCTCGATTGGGCCAAGCTCGATGTGGTGACGTTCTCCTGGCAAAAGGCGCTGGGCGGCGAGGCCGCGCACGGCATGCTGGTGCTTTCGCCGCGCGCGGTGGCTCGGCTTGAGAGCTACACGCCGGCCTGGCCGCTGCCCAAAATCTTCCGCATGACCAAGGGCGGCAAGCTCAACGAAGGCATTTTCGAGGGCGAGACCATCAACACGCCGTCGATGCTGTGTGTCGAGGATTATCTCGATGCGCTGAATTGGGCCAAATCGATCGGCGGCCTCAAGGCTTTGATCGCGCGCGCCGACGCCAACACCAAGGTGCTCGCGGACTGGAAGGCAAGAACACAGTGGATCGATTTCCTGGCAAAGGACCCGGCGATCCGTTCCAACACGTCGGTGTGCATGAAGGTGGTCGATCCCGCGATCGCGGCGTTGCCTGTGGACGCGCAAAGCGACTTCGCGAAGAAGCTCGTGGCGTTGGTCGAGAAGGAAGGCGTCGGTTACGACTTCGCGCATTACCGCGACGCGCCGGCCGGCTTGCGCATCTGGTGCGGCGCCACGGTGGAAGCCAACGACGTCGCGCTGCTGACGCAGTGGATCGATTGGGCCTTCGCCGAGACCAAGGCTTCGCTTCCGAAGGCGGCGTAAGTTCTCTTTTTTAACCTCGCCCCGCTTGCGGGGAGAGGTCGGATTGCAAAGCAATTCGGGTGAGGGGGACTATCCGCGAGTTCGAGTCTGTCGATAGAGCCCCTCACCCCACGCTCTCCCCGTAAGAACGGGGAGAGGGAGAAGATATTGCATCGCGTGCGACCTCCCGCACGAGCCAGGTATCAACATTCTCGTTTCAGGATCACACCAATGACAAAACCCAAAGTTCTCATTTCCGATGCGCTGTCCCCGGCTGCCGTGCAGATTTTCAGGGATCGCGGCATCGACGTCGACTTCCAGCCCAATCTCGGCAAGGACAAGGAAAAACTCGCCGAGATCATCGGCAATTATGACGGGCTGGCGATCCGCTCCGCGACCAAGGCCACCGCGAAAATCATCGAGAGGGCCAAGCGGCTGAAAGTGATCGGCCGCGCCGGGATCGGCGTCGACAATGTCGAGATACCGGCGGCGACGGCGAAGGGCATCATCGTGATGAACACGCCGTTCGGCAATTCGATCACCACCGCCGAACACGCGATCACGTTGATGCTGGCCTTGGCGCGCGAAATTCCGCAAGCCGATGCCTCGACGCAGGCCGGCAAGTGGGAAAAGAACCGCTTCATGGGGGTCGAGATCACCGCCAAGACGCTCGGCGTGATCGGTTGCGGCAATATCGGCGCGATCGTCGCCGATCGCGCGCTCGGTCTGCGCATGAAGGTGATCGCGTTCGATCCGTTTTTGTCGCCGGAACGCGCCAAGGACATCGGCGTCGAGAAAGTCGATCTCGATGAATTATTCAGGCGTGCCGATTTCATCACGCTGCACACGCCGCTCACCGAGAAGACCAAAAACATCATCGACGCGTCCGCGCTTGCCAAGATGAAGAAGGGCGTGCGCATCGTCAACTGCGCGCGCGGTGGTTTGGTCGACGAGGCGGCGCTGGTGGAGGCGCTCAATTCGGGCCACGTCGCCGGCGCGGCGTTCGACGTGTTCATCGAGGAGCCGGCCACGTCGAACGTGCTGTTCGGCCATCCCAACGTGATCTGCACGCCGCATCTCGGCGCGGCCACCACCGAGGCGCAGGAAAACGTCGCGCTGCAGGTGGCGGAGCAGATGTCGGATTATCTCTTGCACGGCGCGATTTCCAACGCGGTCAATTTCCCCTCGATCACGGCGGAAGAGGCGCCGAAGCTGAAGCCGTTCATTGCGCTTGCCGACCGGCTCGGCTCGTTCGCAGGCCAGCTCACCGAGAGCGGCATCCTGAAGATCCAGATCACCTATGAAGGGCATGTCGCCGAAATGAAAATCAAGGCGCTGACCTCGGCGGTGCTCTCCGGCCTGTTGCGGCCGATGCTCGGCGACGTCAACGTCGTCTCCGCGCCGGTCGTCGCAAAGGAGCGCGGCATGGTGGTCGATGAAATCGTGCGCGCGGCGCAAAGCGATTACGAAAGCCTGATCACGGTCACCGTCACCACCGAACGGCAGGAGCGCTCGGTGTCGGGCACGGTCTATGCCGACGCCAAGCCGCGGCTTGTCGACATCAAGGGCATCCGGGTAGACGCAGAATTCGGCAAGTCGATGATTTATGTCACCAACGAAGACAAGCCGGGATTCATCGGCCGTTTCGCCAGCGTTCTCGGCGATGCCAAGATCAATATCGCGACCTTCCATCTCGGCCGTAACAAACCGGGCGGCGACGCCATCGCGTTGGTCGAGGTTGACGGCCCGGTGCCGGCAGACGTGCTCGCCAAGGTGCAAGCGCTGCCGCAGGTGAAGCAGGCGAAGGCTTTGGTGTTTTGACCTGGTGAGTGCGCTTTTTCCGCAAGGAGCCGGCCATGGGCGTTGACTTGTTGAATATCGAAGGCCTCAAGGAACTCGATCGTCAAGCGCCGGTCGTGATGGTGAATCTGATGCGGTTCCGCGAGCGCTCGCTCGACGGCGATGGCAGCGGCTGGGACGCCTATTTGCGTTACAGCGCGCTCACTGTGCCGATGATCAAAGCGCGGGGTGGCACGCTATTGTGGACCGGCAACGCCAGGGCGGTCGCGCTCGGCCCGCAAGCCGGCCATCAGTGGGACTATGTGGCGCTGGTTTATTACCCGTCGGTCGCGGCGTTCATCGACATGATGACCTCAGTGGACTACGAAAATTTGAGCGACCCGCATCGCCGCAACGGCTGCGCCGAGCATGTGATCATCGCCACCACGGAAGCCTACAGCAAATTCAAAGTGAGAGCGTTTTCGAGCGAAGTGGATACCGGTTCGCGTCAAGAAAACGCGTCAAAATAAAGAAATAGAGCCTCCGTTCCGATTCAATCGGAACGGAAAAGGCTCTAGCTGATCCGCCGCACCAGGTCGGGCGAAATCTCGCCGGTGCTCCGGATGCCGAGCAGCGCCATGTCGCGATCGACTTCGTCCTTGAGAAGGCTCAAGGCACGCTGCACGGCGGGCTCGCCGCCGACGACCGCGGCGTATAGCAGCGGGCGGCCGATAAAGACGAATTGCGCGCCGAGCGCTAAGGCCTTGATCACGTCGGTGCCGCGCCGGATGCCGCCGTCGAGCATCACGGTCATGCCGCCCGCCTCGCCCGCGATCTCGGGCAGCGTGCGCAACGCCGATACCGTCCCGTCGAGCTGACGCCCGCCATGGTTGGAGACGAGCACGCCGTCGACGCCGCTTTCGCGCGCGATCTTCGCATCCGCCGGCGCGATCAGTCCCTTGACGACGAGCTTGCCTTTCCAGCGGCGGCGGATCAGCTCGACGTGTTTCCAGGCGAGCTGGTCGCGCTTGCCGATGTTGCGCATCAGGTTTTTGGCAAGCACCGGCGGGCCGCGCATCGCGTCCATGTTTTCGAAATGCGGCATGCCGTGGTTGAGCAGCGTGCGCGTCCAGGTGCCGAACAGCCAATGGGGATGGGTGAGCGTGTCCCAGGCGACCCGCGGCGTGATGGCGAGCGGCACCTGGAAGCCGTTGCGGATGTTGTTCTCGCGGTTGGGCGGTACCGGCACGTCCGCGGTGACGACGAAGGTGTCGTAGCCGGCGTCGGCGACGCGATCGACCAGAGGTTCGATGCGCGAGGGTTCGCCCGCGAGATAGGCCTGGTACCAGGCATTCGGATTGGCGCGCTGGACATCCTCCAGCCTGATCAAGGAGGACGCGCTGAGAACCGTCGGTACGTTCATCGCGGCGCCCGCGCGCGCCAGCACGATGTCGCCGCGATAGGCGCAGAGCGCGGCCGAGCCCATCGGCGGAATCCCGAATGGCGACGCATAGGTCTTGCCGAATAGTGTGGTGGTTTGATCGCGGTTAGAGACGTCCTTGAGTACCCGCGGCACAAAGCCGTATTCCTCAAAGGCCCGGCGGTTGTCGCGCAAGGCGGCGTCGGTCTCGGTGGCTCCGGAGATGTAGCCGTACAGCATCTTCGGCAGGCGGCGACGCGCCGTGATTTCAAAATCGTCGAGCGATAGATAGCGCCGCAAGGCCCGCGGCACTGCGCTTGCCTCGCGTTTCACGATGGCGGGCGGCGGAGTCGTCGTTGCGGTTTTGTCGTGCATGTCAGTGTCGTCCGTCTACAGGAAGTAAGGAAATGGTCCAACAAGATGAATGGCGGTCAAGCTCGCTGCAAAGCGTTCGTAACGACTAACTCGTCTTGGCCGGCTTCCGCGAGGCGGCATACACGCCCGTCAGCACCAACGCAAACCCGATAAAGTGGAACAATTGCGGACGTTCGCCGAGAAACACCATCGCCATCACCGTGCCGAACACCGGCACCAGGTGAAAGACGGGCGCGGCACGGTTGGCGCCGATCAACTGCACGCCGCGATTGAAGCACAGATAGGCCAGCGTCGAAGGAAATACCGCCACGTAAAACAGCGCCAACAGGTTTGGCGTATCTAGTTGCATCACCGGGCGCGAAAGCAATTCCCAGATCAGCAACGGAATGAGGCACGCCGCGCCGCAACCGAAGGTGAAGGCGGCAAACGATAGGCCGTGAACTTCCGGCCGCTTCAGCGAGAGCGCCGAATAAAAGCCGAAGATCGCAAGCGCGACCGTAAAGATGATGTCGCCTTTGTTGAATTGGATGTTTGCGAGCGCGGTGAGGTCGCCGTGCAGGAGGATCACGAGCACGCCGGTCAGCGACAGCGCGATCCCGCCGAGTTGCGCGAGCGTCAAACGGATGCCGAGCAGGATCAGCGACCACACCGCGACGAACAGCGGTCCGGAGGACTGCAGCAGCAGCGTATTCAGCGCCAAAGTGTGTTCGAGCGCCCAATATTGCAGAGTGTTGAAGGCGCCGATGCCGGTGAGGGAGAGAACGACCATGGTACCGAGACGGCTGCGGATCGCTCCCCAGTCGCGCGCCAGATGCTTCCAGGCCAAGGGAAGGATCATCAGAAACGCCAGCGACCAGCGCAGGAAGGAGAGCGTCACCGGCGGAATATGCCCGGCGACCAGGCGGCCGACGATGGCGTTGCCGGCCCAGCCCAGCGCGGTAACGCAAAGCAGCAGATAAGGCTGGTTGGCAACCCATCTGCCGGGAGAAGCGGGGCGCGGTGCAGAGTCGGAAGCTGTCATTTTCAAAAAGCCCGGTCCATGACGCCGTGGCTCCGCCCGGTTCGGTACCGGGCCGGAATGCTCGCCCAGCCTCGTCGTCACAGACACGGATTTTCGCGGTACATCAATGCCGCAAGATGCATCGCGACCATGCGTCGGCGTTACGCCGTGCGCGCTTGCATCACTCCGCGCTGGCGCCGGACGCCTTGATGATCGGCGTCCACTTCGCGAGGTCCGACTTTATCAGGCGGGCGAATTCGGCAGGTTGGAGCTGGTCGATCGGGTCGAGGCCGGCGGCGTCGAGTTTTGCCTTGACGAGGGGATCGGCCGCGGCTTTGGCGAATTCGTCGTGCAGCCGTTGCACGACCGCGGGCGGCGTGGCGGCTGGAGCACCGAAGCCGAACCAGGTGACGAGGTCATAACCTTTAAGCCCGCTCGCATCGAGCGTCGGCACGTCCGGCAAATGCGGCGAGCGCGCCGGACTGGTCACCCCGAGCGGCTTGAGGTGGCCTGCTTTGATTTCCTCGATCACGGTCGGCAGGTTGAAGAAGCCCATGGTGATCTCGCCGTCGACGATCTTTTTCACCCCGTCGACCGAAACCAGATGCGGTACATGCCTGATCTCGACCCCGGCGATGGAAGCGAACAAAACGCCGCCGAGATGGTGGGAGGTGCCGATGCCGCCGGAGGCATAGGTCAGTTGTCCTGGCGCGGCCTTGGCGGCGGCGATGACTTGCAGCGGCGTGGCCGCCGGATTGGAAGGATGAACCGTCATCACATTGGAGACCGCGGCGATCGGCGTAATCGGCACGATCCTTTGCGGATCGTAACGCAGCGTCTTGTACAGGCTGAGATTGAACACGTGCGTGCCTTGCGTGATCATCGCCAGCGTGTAGCCATCGGGCGAAGCCTTCTCGACCTGCTCCATCGCGATGCCGCCGCCGGCGCCGGGCTTGAGTTCGAGCGCGACGTTTTGGCCGATATTTTTTGAAACCGCTTCCGCCACGACGTTGGCGATGAGTTCGGCGGTGGTGCCCTTGCCGAACGGCACGACGATGGTGATCGGTCGGTCCGGATAGGGCTGCGCAGCAAGCGGTGCATGGCCAAAAAGACACGCCAGCAGGGCCCCCAAGATGATCGTGCGCATGACGTTTGCCACCCCTTAAAATTCGACGTTCCGGCGTGCTAGGGTAGCACGCTTGGGCGTGGGCAGCGGCGGCGGCATGCGGGGCGCGAAGGCTCGGGTTGCCATCGATCCGACCCGGCCCCCGGGCTGCCTTGGAGCGGCCACAAATTTTCAGGGGATATCAATGGGTTGAGGGCCCTCTATGTCGGCTTTTGGACTCCCTTCTTGCTTGCGTCGATAGCCGGCTTCCTTTATCCGATGGTCTGCCTCGCAAGCGAGCGGCCCCGGCCGTGATTTTCGCTGGGCGCATGATCCGGAAAAAGCATGCCCTCGGACTTGATCCGAGGGTGGGAGCCGGTTTTCCGAAGGGATCATGCTTGAACCGAAAGAGTTGCAGGGAATAGCCGCGAAATGGCCAATGTCGTCGTCGTCGGCGCCCAATGGGGCGACGAAGGAAAGGGCAAGATCGTCGACTGGTTGTCGGAGCAAGCCGACATCGTCGTGCGCTTCCAGGGTGGCCACAATGCCGGCCATACGCTCGTCATCAACGGCGAAACCTACAAACTGGCGCTGCTGCCCTCCGGCGTCTTGCGGCCCTCGAAGCTCGCCGTGATCGGCAATGGTGTGGTGTTCGATCCGCAAGCGTTTCTGGACGAGGTCGCAAAACTGAAAGGCCAGGGCGTCGCCGTCAGTCCGGAAAACCTGCGCGTCGCCGAGAACGTCACGCTGATCCTCCCCTTGCATCGCGATTTGGACTCGATCCGCGAATCCGCAAGCGCGCTCACCGCGATCGGCACCACGCGGCGCGGCATCGGCCCCGCCTATGAAGACAAGGTCGGTCGTCGCGCGATCCGGCTGATGGATCTGGCCGATCTCGATACGCTGCCGCACAAGATCGACCGCCTGCTTTCACACCACAACGCGCTGCGCCGCGGCCTCAAGCTGGAAGAGATCGACGGCAACGCCATTTTGAAGGAACTGACCGCGCTGGCGCCGCGGCTTCTGCCTTATGCCGAAACGGTGTGGCGGCTGCTCGATCAAAAGCGCCGCGAGGGCAAACGCATTCTGTTCGAGGGTGCCCAAGGCGCGTTGCTCGACGTCGACCACGGCACCTATCCTTACGTCACCTCGTCCAATACCGTGGCGGCGCAGGCAGCGACCGGCACGGGTCTCGGGCCAAGCGCGGTCGGTTACGTGCTCGGCATCTGCAAGGCCTATACGACCCGGGTCGGGCAGGGGCCGTTTCCAACCGAACAGGACAACGAAATCGGCCGCAAGATCGGCGAGCGCGGCCGCGAGTTCGGCACCAACACCGGCCGGCCGCGGCGCTGCGGCTGGTTCGACGCGGTGTTGGTGCGCCAGACCGTGCGGACCTGCGGCATCAACGGCCTGGCGCTGACCAAGCTCGATATTCTCGACGGTTTCGATGCCATCAAGGTTTGTGTCGGCTATACTCTGGACGGTAAGGACATCGATCACCTGCCGGCCGGCGAAGGCGCGCAGGCGCGCGTGGAGCCGATTTACGAGACGATCGAAGGCTGGAAGGAGCCAACCGCCAATGCCCGCTCCTGGGCGGATCTGCCGGCGCAGGCCATTAAATATGTCCGCCGGGTCGAGGAACTGGTGGGTTGCCCTATCGCCCTGCTTTCCACCAGCCCGGAACGCGAGGATACTATTCTGGTACAGAATCCGTTCGAGGCTTGAACGAGAACCGTTCGGAAGGCCGCCAAAGTTGAGCAGAGATGGCTGATTACTACCCGCTGATCGCCCGCGCCATCGCCGGGCTGGATCCCAATGCTCCCGGCGAGAGCCGTCGTGCGCTTTATGAGCGCGCGCGCGCCGCACTGATCGCGCAGCTTCGCAGCGTCGAGCCGCCGCTAAGCGAATCCGAGATCACCCGTGAGCGGTTGTCGCTCGAAGAGGCTGTGCGCAGGGTCGAATCCGAGGCGGCCCAACGCGCACGCGACGCGACGCGCTCCCCCGACACCGCGCGCACCGGCAGTCGCGCCGGTGACGCGTTCCGCGCCAGTGCCGGTGCCCGCCCCAATGCGAAGCCCGGCGAGGCCTCGGCCGCGCCTTCGGGCTTGGAATCCTCGGCGCCGCGTCCTCGTCCGCCATTGCCGCCACAACCGCGCACCGAGCGGCCGCCGCTCGGACAAGAGGATCGGGCCGAAGCACAAGACCAGCGCTCGCCGCGCAACCTTCGGCCCGACGCGCCGCGTTCGCCGCAGCCGCCAGTGCCTGGCGTGCGCGGCTTCCGCGATATCACTGCCGACGCCGATGATCTCGGCCGCGCCGCCGCGCAGGCCAGTCGCGCCGCGCGAAAGACCTATGCCAACGTGCCGTCGCCGACGCCGGAGTTCGACCGGCAAGAGCCGAGCATGGAAAATCGCGGCGCCGATCCCGACGCGCCCTATTCCTATGACGAGTCGGTCGAGGAGGCGGAGCGCTACGCGCCTTCGCCGCGCCCGCGACCGAAGCAAGGCAGGGCTAGAGACCGCGCGCCCAAGCGTGCCGGTTCCGGCGCGGTATTTCCGTTCAAGAGCGCGATCGCGGTCGGGGTCGTGCTGATTCTGGTTGGCGCCGCGATCCTGTGGGGCAAGTCGGTGGTCACGGCCGTCAGCGGTCTGTTCAAGCCGTCCTCGACGGTGGTGGAGGCGCCGAAGGACACGTCCGCGCCGTCGTCGAAGCCGAAGATTCCCGACCGTGTCGGCCAGCCGTCGTCGAGCGATCAGGTTGCTCCGGTGGCGCAGCGCGTGGTGCTGTATGACGAAGACCCGTCCGATCCCAAGGGCAGACAGTATGTCGGCTCCGTGATCTGGCGGACCGAGCAGGTCAAAGCCGCCGCCGGTCAGAAAGCCGACACGCTCGTTCGCGCCGACATCGACATCCCCGATCGCAAATTCAAGATGACGATCCTGTTCCGTCGCAACACCGACGCGTCGCTGCCGGCAAGCCACACCGCGGAGCTGACCTTTGCCCTGCCGTCGGAATTCGCTGGCGGCGGCGTCAGCAACGTGCCGGGCATCCTGATGAAATCCAACGAGCAGGCCCGCGGCACGCCGCTTGCGGGCCTCGCGGTCAAGGTCACCGATGGTTTCTTCCTGGTCGGCCTGTCGAATGTCGAAGTCGACCGCGCGCGCAATTTACAACTGATGAAGGAGCGTTCGTGGTTCGACGTGCCGCTGGTCTATGTCAACCAGCGCCGCGCCATCATCGCGATCGAGAAAGGCTCCCCCGGCGAACGCGCCTTCAACGACGCCTTCGCGGCCTGGGGCGAGTAGGGGCGTTATTTTTCCGTGGCGTATCTCACGCGGAATCACGGTTTGGTTCTTGACCGAAACCTTGGAGAAAGCAGCGAGCCGACGGGCAATACGGGGTCATGGACATATCGTAGCTCGCCGGCCTGCCGCGTTCAAAGTCCTTCGTTAGCTTCCGGATTGGGTATCATCCCCCATTAAACCGCGACGCCCTGCCGCAACTTGCGTTGCGCCAAAGCGTTGCATCATGTGATGGCGATGTCTGACGACGATATTTTTGTCCCCGGTACCGCGCGTTCCCGAAACTCTTCCGGGGCGTTTCGCGGCGCGCCGGCGCGTGGGCCGGTGATCGATCAGGAGGGGCGGGAAATTCTGGAAGAAACGCTTGATGCCCGGGCCCACGGTTTCCGGTTTGACTTTGGAAGTGGAAGCCCCAATCCGTTCGGCAATCTCACCCGCGAGCAGCGGTTGGCGCGGCTCGAGGCGCTGGCGAAGCTTCTCGATATCGCCTTCGTGCTGCCGGGTACCAACATCCGCTACGGCATCGACGGCATCATCGGGTTGATTCCGGTGGTCGGCGACGTCATCGTCACCGCGCTTTCGCTGTGGCTGGTGCGTGAGGCGCGCGCGCTCGGCGCGCCCTTGCATCTCACCGCGAGAATGCTCGCCAATGTCGGGCTGCAAGGCGTGGTCGGAATGGTGCCGGTCGCGGGCGATGCCTTCGCCGTGCTGTTCCGCGCCAACGTCCGCAACGCGCGATTGTTGCGGCGCTGGATTGAGAAGCAGGCAAAATCATAATGCGATCGAGTTGATCGCCACAGCGCGCGAGGCTTAAGCGGCGTCTGCGTCGCTGTTCGCAGGCGCGGGTTCGGGCGCGCGGGGGCGTCGCGGCAACGGGAAATCCTGGCTCTCATACAGCGAACGGATGCCGCTCTGATCGAAGCGCGCTTCGTCCACCTGCAGATAGGCGCCGTTGAGCGAATCCGCCGGCAATTCTTCGATCGCGAAGCGGACCGCTTCGGCCGCGGTGCCAAAGCGCCGATACGCAAACCCCGCCCGCTTCTTCTTGCGGATCGCGGCGGGAAACAATTCGGCAGCGGTGTTGAAGCTAAAGGCAGCCATGGTCGGAAACCTCTGATCACAGTTTTATCGAGAATCGCGATTCGTTGTCGCAAACGGATCGCTCGGCACGACCAAAATTGGAGGAGCGCCGCCACTCGTCATTTCAGGACAGCCTTTAATATAAGCCCGTTTGACGGAAATGCGACTCTTGCCGGCGCTGATGATGAATCGTTCCGGTCGGATCGACCGGGCGCCAATAAACTTTTGTTATTTCAAAGGGTTGTATGGTTTAGATTTTCTCTAACCGTGGCGGCCCGGCTTATGCGGTAACTTTCGCGGCCGAAAGGGGTCCAACCAGTGGGTGGCCCTCTTGGTTCCGAGATGGGAACCTCGGATGAGGGCGCGTAAGGGAGGGAAGCCAAAACCAGCGCGGATCGGGAAGTGTTTGCAGAGGACGCCGGTTAACGGTTCAAACCGGGCTTTATTTTGGTTGCAGTTTCAGCGACGCGGAATTGATGCAGTAGCGCAAGCCGGTTGGCGCGGGGCCGTCCTCGAAAACGTGCCCGAGATGACCATTGCACGTGGCGCACAGCACCTCGGTTCGGACCATGCCGTGGGTGGTGTCGCGCTCCTCGTCGATATGGCCGTCCGCCGCAGGCTGCGTAAAGCTCGGCCAGCCGCAGCCGGAATCGAACTTGGCGTCGGATTCGAACAGGGTCTGTCCGCAGCCGGCGCAGACATAGGTGCCGGCCCGCTGCTCATGCTCATATTCGCCGGAGAAGGGGCGCTCGGTCGCCTTCTCGCGCAGGACCGCATACTGCATCGGCGTCAATTCCTTGCGCCATTCGGTCTCGCTCTTCACGACCATGCCTTGCATCGTCTTGGCGTCGGACATGGGAGCCTCCTTCGATAATGTTCGCGTAAGGAAAACAGAAGAACGTGTTTTCTAGAGCCTTTTCCGTTCCGATTGAATCGGAACGGAGGCTCTATTTCTTTGTTTCGACGCGTTTTCTTGACGCGAACCGGCATCCACTTCGCTGGTCGAAAGGCTTTAGTTAAAGGCCTTAGTTGGTGACTCGTGCGGAACTCACCAGCGTCGGCTTCTCGATATAGTTCTCCGCGAAGATCTTCTTCAGGTTCTCGACCTTCGGAATGTCATTATAGGCGATATAGGGCTGGCTCGGGTGCAGCGTCAGGTAGTCCTGATGATAGGCCTCTGCCGCGAAAAACGCCTCCAGCGGGCCGACCTTGGTCACGATCGGCTTCTTGTAGACCTTCGCGGCGTTGAGCTGCGCGATATAGGCCTCCGCGACCTTCTTCTGCTCGTCATTGGTGGTGAAGATCGCCGAGCGATACTGCGTGCCGGTGTCCGGCCCTTGGCGATTCAACTGGGTCGGATCGTGCACGACCGAAAAGAAGATCTGCAGGATTTTGCCGTAGCTGATTTTCTTGGGGTCGTAGCGGATTTCGACCGATTCGGCGTGGCCGGTAGAGCCGGTCGAGACCAGGGTGTAGTCCGCGGTGCTTTTGTTGCCGCCGGCATAGCCGGACACGGCGTTGACGACGCCGGCGGTGTGCTGGAACACCCCCTGGACGCCCCAGAAGCAGCCGCCCGCGATCACCGCGGTCTGGATACCGCCGGAGGCCTGGGCGTCCATGGCGGGAGCGGGGATGATCACGGCTTCCTCAGCCGCGCGGGAGGGGACAACGGCGAATGCCGCAATAGCCAGCGCGCCGAGGGCGGCGGCGCCGAGCGAAAAGCGGCTGAATTGGCTGCGGGACATGGACTTTCCTCCTGGTGATGCGGATTCGAGGGCAGTTTAGGGCGGGTGGCGGGTTTCGCAATCAATCTTCGGCCGCCGCACGTTCCAACCAGATACGTCGCCCGCCGCGCGTTGTTACCGCCGGACGCACACGAGTTCGTGAAATAAAAACCGTCTATCTCCAAGGCCTTACGGGAACCGGAAGCTCGGCATTGAAACCGGCTGCGAGCCATCCGGGGAACGCCGGCTACACCACCACGCTCAGCCGTTTCGCCGCGCGCGTAATGCCGGTGTAGAGCCATCGGGCGCGGCTGTCCTGGAACGCGAAGCTCTCGTCGAACAGCACCACGTCGTCCCATTGCGAACCTTGCGATTTGTGCACCGTGAGCACGTAGCCGTAATCGAATTCATCATACGGCTTGCGCTGCTCCCACGGAATCGTCTCGATCGCGCCACCGAAGCAATCGCCGCGAACCGACACCTTCGTCACCTTATGCCCGAAATCTTCGTCGGGTGAGATACGCATGGTGATGATTTTCGATTTCGATTGCGCGCGCGATTTCACCCGCCACAGCCCGCCGTTGAACAGGCCCTTCTTGCGGTTGTTGCGCAGGCAGACAAGCTTGTCGCCGGCCACCGGCAAGGGATCCTCGATGTTCTGCTTTTGCCGCACCCGCATATTGTAGGAGCGGCGGGTGTTGTTACGCCCGACCAGCACCTGATCGGCGCCCATCACCCGCTCCGGATCGAGCTCATTGCGGGCGACCACCTCGCTTTCGCCATGGCGGCCGATCTCGAGCTCGCGGCCTTCGCGCACGTCCATCGACATCCGCACGATCGGATCGTCCTGTGCCTGGCGATGCACTTCGGTCAGCATCGCGTCGGGTTCGCTATCGGTGAAGAAGCCGCCGCCCTGGATCGGGGGCAGTTGCGCGGGATCGCCGAGCACTAGAAGCGGGCAATCGAACGACATCAGGTCGCGGCCGAGTTCGGCGTCCACCATCGAGCATTCGTCGATCACGATCAGTTTGGCCTTGGAGGCGGGCGCGTCGTCCCATAGCTCAAAACTCGGTTGCTCCACTCCGGATTCGCGGGCGCGGTAGATCAGCGAGTGGATGGTCGAGGCGTTGTCGCACCCCTTGTTGCGCATCACGAGCGCGGCCTTCCCGGTGAAGGCTGCGAATTTCACCTCGCCGTCGACGCCTTCGGCGATGTGCCGCGCCAGCGTCGTTTTGCCGGTACCGGCATATCCGAACAACCGGAAGATCGGCGGCGTGCCGTTTCTGCCGGGCTTGGCTTTCAGCCAATCGGCAACGGCCTTCAACGCGGAATCCTGATGCGGTGTGAAATTGGGCATGGAATCTCGATGGGGGACGGATCGTTGCGGGCAATCGACCGCGACTCAACGGGTCGCAAAGGCTAACGATTCGCATCGCCAACACAAGCCGCCTTCCGAAGCCACGGAGCCGGCTTGCGGTGGCGTTTCGCCCGTGGGCGGATTAGTGTTTGATCAAGAAAATCGGTCCGGATCACACCCTTCATGAAGCGCCTCGCGGTCTGGGCTTTTTACGGAATCGGCGCGCTCGCGATCGGCTATCTCGCGCTTTACGCCTATGCGGTCTTTACCGGGCGCGACTTTCAGCCCGGCGACCCGATTCACATTTTTCGCAAGCCCGACGACCCGAACAAGCTAGTTTGAGAAGAGAGTCTGATTCAAGTCGCGTTGAATCAGACTCCTTTCGTTCTCAACTCGTCACTTCAGCCGGTCGGCGATCTTTTCCGCGGCGGCCTTGGCGCAGACCTCATCCTTGTCGCCGCCGGGCGCGCCCCCGACACCGATCGCGCCGACGATCTGATCGCCCGCTTTGAGCATGACGCCGCCGGGGACGAGGAAGACGCCCGGCAGATGTTGCAGCGGACCGAAGGCCAGTCCGCCGCTGACCCGCGCGACGATCGCGCTATTGCTGTTTTCGCTAAAGGTCGAGCCAAGGGAAACCGTGCTGTAGGCCTTGCCGCGGCTGCTATCGATCGTATGCGGCGGCGTCCCGTCGCCTTTGGCTACGGCTTTGACGATGCCCGAGGCATCGACCACTGTGGCGGCTACGTGATAGCCCGATTTTTCGCAAGCCGCGACCGCAGCCATCGCCGCTTCATTGGCGAGCGCCAGCGGCAACAACTTTTCGGTCGGCAGGGATTGGGCGTTGGCAGGTCCGGCCAGAAACACGGCCGAACCGAGCGCGGCAAGCTTCAAAGTACGAAACAACATCAAATGCTCCAATTGTTCGGGTGAGCGCGCAGATTGACCGTCGCGCGGATGTGGGGAAGCGTTGCGTTCATAGCGGAGATGGCGCGCGAGGCCTCTACACGATTGGCGGTGGGCCTATCAAGTCGCAGTGATGGGGCATCACGCCGGTGGATCGTTCGGAAAGCACGTCGGCAAAAAGATCGATGGCCTGCGCAGTCGCCTGCACAGGCCATAATCGCAAATCCGTCAAACTAATCTCTCCCGAAGGAGAGGGAAACAAGAGCTAGACCGGCGCCGCGAGGCGATTGTATTCGCCGGCGCCGGCGGGTGTGATCGGCAAGCCGCCATCGGCATATTCGTTGAGCTTGTTGCGCAAGGTGCGGATCGAGATGCCGAGAATATTCGCGGCGTGGGTGCGATTGCCGAGGCAGTGCTTGAGCGTCTCCAGGATGAGGTCGCGTTCCACGTCGGCGACGGTGCGTCCGACCAGCGCGCGGGTGACCTGCTCGGCGGCGAAGGTGGCGTGCGCTACCGCCGGCACCGTCTTGGGCGTGTCGAGGCGGTCGCCGTCCGGCGTCAGAATCGCATCGACGCCGATTTCGTCGCCTTGCGCCATCAGCACCGAACGATGGATGGTGTTTTCCAACTCGCGGACGTTACCCTGCCAGCGGTTGGTGGTCAGCACCCTTCTGGCTTCGGCGGAGATCGGTCGCACCGGCACGCCGTTGGCGTCGGCATATTTCTTGGCGAAGTGTTGCGCCAGTTCGAGAATATCTGCCGGGCGTTCGCGCAATGGGGGAATTTTCAGGTTCACGACGTTGAGGCGGAACAGCAAGTCCTCGCGGAAGGTGCCTTCGCGCACGGCATCGGCCAGGTTGCGGTTCGAGGTCGCGATGATGCGGATATCGACCGGCACCGGTCGCGTGCCGCCGACGCGGTCGATCACGCGCTCCTGGATGGCGCGCAGCAATTTGGATTGCAGCCGCACGTCCATTTCGGAGATTTCGTCGAGCAACAGCGTGCCGCCGGTGGCTTCCTCGAATTTTCCGATCCGTCGCGCCACCGCGCCGGTGAAGGCTCCCTTCTCGTGGCCGAACAGTTCGGATTCAAGCAAATGCTCGGGGATCGCCGCGCAGTTGATGCTGATGAAGGGCCTCTTGGCGCGGTTCGAGCGGGTGTGGACGTAGCGCGCCAGCACTTCCTTGCCGGTGCCGGATTCGCCGGTGACCATGACCGAAGCGTCGGAGCCGGCGATCTGCTGCGCCAGCTTGATTACCTTCGTCATCGCCTCGTCGCGGTAGATTAGATCGCGCGAATCGTTGGCGACGGCGGCGAGCACCGCGGCGATCAGTTCGGGATCGGGCGGCAGCGGGATGTACTCCTTGGCGCCGGCGTGGATCGCGGCCACCGCGGCGCGAGCATCGTTGGAGATGCCGCAGGCGACGATCGGGACGTGAATGTGCTCGGCCTCCAGGCGCATCACCAGATCGCGGATGTCGAGGGCGACGTCGACCATCAGCAGATCGGCGCCCTTGCCGCCGCGCAGCACGCGCATCGCCAGTTCGTGATCCTCCGCGTGGGTCACGGAAGCACCGTTGTCCATGGCGATCTTGGTGGCTGTCGTAAGCTGGCCCTTGAGTGTGCCAACGATGAGAAGCCGCATGATAATCTCCTGTTCGTCTGTTCGTGCCCGTTAGGCACGTATGCTTAAAAAGAGCCTCAGCTGCGCTCGGCCTTGATGATTTCCGTCATGGTCACGCCGAGCTTGTCTTCCACCAGGACCACCTCGCCACGCGCCACCAGACGGTTGTTGACGTAAATGTCGATGGCTTCGCCGACGCGCCGATCGAGTTCGAGCACGGTGCCGGGTCCGAGTTTGAGCAGTTCGCCGACATCCATCTTCGAGCGGCCGAGCACGGCGGAGACCTGCACGGGTACGTCGAACACCGCTTCCAGATCGGCGGCGACGCGCGAGACATTCTCGTCCTCGTTATAGGTCACGTCATCGATCGGCGGCGCATCGGCGGCGTTGAGATCTGGAAGCGGAACCTGTCCGTCGGTGTCACTCATGGCTTAAGTCCTCATGGCCGTGGTCTCGGCCTCGTTGCGGGACGCCATATAGCGCCCGACAAGTTCGTCGATTTTTGCTTCGATCGCCGTGCGCTCCAGCACCACCCCGCCATCGGCCCATTCTATTCGGCAGTCGCCGGTCTCGATTTCGGGCTCGGCCAGGATGACCAGACGGCCATCGAAGCCGCTTTGCTTCGCCATGTGTTCGATCCGTTCGCGAGCGGCCTCGTAGAGTGAATCGTTGATCCGGACCACGAGATGCGGCGTCGAAACGAGGTGCGAGAAACATTCCCTCACTAGCCCGGTGATCTCGCCCAGCGGCTCGCTCGCGATCAGCGCGCTGCAAAGCTTGCGCGCCACGGCGACCGCGACGTCGACGGCCTCGGTCTCCATCCGCGATTCAATGCCGGAGAACCGCGTCGCGATGGTTCGAATGGCGATCCCGATCTCTTCAAGCGCCAACGCGGCGCGGCGGTCGCTTTCCGCTTTCGCTTCGCGCTGCCCGGCATCGTAACCGTCGCGAAAGGCGTTGGCCTCGGCGGACGCGATCTTCTGCGCGATTTCGGATGGCGTGGCGGGTCGTTCGCGCGTCTTGTCCGGCGCGGAGAAGTCCACATCGAACAGAAATTTCGCCGGAGCTGCCATCAGTACACCAGCTCGTCGTCGGCGCGGTTCTTGGTCAACATGATTTCACCTTTGGCCGCGAGGTCCTTTGCGAGGTTGACGAGCAGCGCCTGAGCTTCGTCGACGTCACGCAACCGCACCGGTCCGAGCGCGGTCATGTCGTCCAAAAGCATCTTGCCGGCGCGCGACGACATGTTGCCGAGGAAGAAGCTGCGGACGTCTTCGTTGGCGCTCTTGAGCGCGACGCCGAGCTTGTCCTTGTCGACGTGGCGCATCAGGGTCTGGGCGGAAGCGGAGTCGAGCTTGACGAGATCGTCGAAGGTGAACATCAGCGCCTTGATGCGCTCGGCGGATTCGCGGTTTTCTTCTTCCAGCGAGGTGATGAAGCGGGTTTCGGTCTGGCGATCGAAATTGTTGAAGATTTCGGCCATTACCTCGTGGGCGTCGCGACGGCGGGTTTGCGACAGGTTCGACATGAATTCGGTACGAAGCGTCTGTTCGACGCGCTCGATCACTTCTTTCTGCACCGCCTCCATTTTCAGCATGCGCGAGACCACGTCGAGCGCCATGTCCTCGGGCAGAATCGCCAGCACCCGTGCAGCGTGCTCCGGTGTCAGTTTCGACAGCACCACCGCGATGGTCTGCGGATATTCGTTCTTGAGATAGTTGGCGAGCACCTCTTCCTGAACGTTGGAGAGTTTCTCCCACATGTTGCGACCCGCCGGGCCTCGAATTTCGTCCATGATGCCGGTCACGCGCTCGGGCGGCAGATAGAGCTGCAGCAGCCGTTCGGTGCCGTCGAACGTTCCCATCAGCGCGCCGGACGCCGACATCCGCGAAACGAATTCGAGCAAAAGATCCTCCACCACGTCGGCCTCGACGGTGCCGAGCGTCGACATCACCATCGACAGTTCGCGCACTTCGTCGTCGTCGAGCAGCGACCACACCTTGCCGCCGTATTTTTCGCCGAGCGCCAGCATCAGGATGGCGGCGCGTTTCGGACCGCTCAACGGAGGGCTTTTCGGGCGATCGTTCTGGCGGCTCGCCAGACTGGCGATCACGGAGGAGATGTCGTTGGCGTTGGTGGTTTGCGGTAGGTTCATGTCGGATCACTCAGCCGGCTCGGAAATCCATTGACGGATGATGGCAGCGGTTTCGTTGGGGTTTCGCTCGGCCAGTTCGCCGACGCGGTGCACCGATTGCGCATGGACCTGGCCCTGAATCTGGGCGACGTCGAGCATCTGCGCGGTGGCGTTGGTAACGAGGTTTTTGTCGGCGGATGCGCTGGCGTCAGCGAGCGCCGGCATTGAATCTGTGGCGCCGAGCGAGGGCGGCGGCTCGGAGGCGAGGATACGCCTGACCAGCGGGCGGATTACCATGAACAACACCACAAGGCCGAGCAGCATCATCATGCCGAGCTCGACGACGTACATCACGTCGTCCTTGGTGAATTGCAGAAAGCCGAGGACTCCAGCCGGCTCGGCGACCGGGGGCACGATCGGGGCCTCGGCGAATTTCAGATTCACCACCTCGACCTGGTCGCCGCGCTTCTGATCGAAGCCGATCGCCGAGCGCACCAACGCCGCGATCCGATCCAGCTGTTCCTTGCCGCGCTCCTGATAGACCATCTCGCCTTTGTCGTTCTTGGCGTAGCTGCCGTCGACCAACACGGCGACGGAGATGCGGTTGACCCTTCCGGCCTCGGTCACTTCCGTCTTTGTGGTGCGGGAAATCTCGTAATTGTTGGTTTCTTCGGTCTTCTTGCTCTGGTCGCGCGCTACCGTGGCATTGTCCTGGCGCTGATTGCCCGGCAATTCGTTATTGACCGTGACCTGACCGGCATTGTCGGCGGTGGCCGAAGATTCTTCCCGGGTTTGGCTCGAGCGCAACACGCGGCCCTCGGGATCGAAGCGATCCGAGGTCTGGGTGATTTTGTTGTAGTCGAAGTCGGCCGAGAGCTGGACGCGGGCGCGGCCGGTGCCGACCACCGAGGATACGATTGCCTCGACCTGATTGCGCATCCGCTTTTCGAAATTGGCGCGGCGCTCGTCTCCGACGCCGCCATCTGCGTCGCCGGTGGCGCCGTCGGCAAGCAATTGTCCGGCCTCGTCGACGATCGACACGCGCTGTGGCTTCAAGCCATTGACGGCGGAGGCGACCACGTGACGGATGGCTCTGATTTGCTGCGGTTCGAGCGAGCCGCGTACCCGCACGACGATCGAAGCCGACGGTTCGGGGGTTTCGCGCGCAAACAACGGCCGCTCCGGCAGCACCAGATGCACCCGTGCCGCCTGGATGCGGTCGATGCCGCGGATGGTCCGGGCAAGCTCGCCCTCCAACGCACGCAAATGATTGATGTTTTGGACAAAACTGGTGGTGCCGAGCGCATCGGATTTGTCGAAGATTTCATAGCCGACGCCGCCGCCTTTGGGCAGGCCGCCTTCGGCAAGTTTGAGCCGCAGCCGCGTGACCTTGTCCTTCGGCACCATGATGACCGCGCCCTCGTTGCGCAGCTCGAAGGGAATGCCCTGGCGTTCCAGGTCCTTGATGATGCCGGTGGAATCCTCGAAGCTGAGATCGGTAAAGAGGGTGGTCATCTGCGGCGTGGTGACGCGCATGATGACAAAGGCGAAGAAGGCGATCAGCGCGGTTGTCACCGCCACCATCGCCATCAACCGCGACGCACCCAGACCCCTCAAGAAAACCAGAAGACCTTGCAAACCAACTGCCCCCGAGATTCGGCCCCAAGCGCCGACTGGGCAATTATTGCCTATGGGATGGTTTCGATATGGTTAACGAAGGTTAAGGGCCGAGGGTGAAAGTTCAAAATAGGAAAAATCGGCTTCGCAGAACGAGGCCGATTTTCGTCAAATCCGTCGATTCGGGATGGCGCCTATTGGCGATATTGCTGGATGCGGGTGGTGCGCAGTCCGGCTAGGCCGTGTTGATCGATGGAAAATTGCCAGGAAAGGAATTCGTCGACGGTCAGCGTGTAACGGCTGCAGGCCTCCTCAAGCGAGAGCAGGCCGCCGCGCACAGCGGCAACGACTTCGGCCTTACGGCGAATTACCCACCGTTTGGTTCCGGGTGCGGGTAAATCCGCAATTGTTAACGGACTGCCGTCCGGCCCGATGACGTATTTTACCCTCGGGCGATGGGGTTCTGTCATGGCGTACTCACAAACTCTCAACCACTCACCGCAACAACCTACGCCCAGCGACTTAAAATTTGCCTAAGCTCAAGGCTCCAATACGAATTTCCTTGAGAGGGCAGCCAGAAACTTGAACGACCGGCGTCCGGGACGTCCGGCGCCGGAGCAAAGTGTGAATGAATTGATAATTTGTCGTCGGGCGCTGGCGAGCCAGCCTAAGGGTTCGGCGGTAAAACGCTTCCCAACCCTCGGCTCTAATTGGAGATGCTTCGAACTTGGTTCACCGTGAAGGTCTGACCATCGATCGACAATAAAGGCGGCGACTGGGTGAGATCGACCGAATTGACCACGCCCTCGATCTGGGTCGAGACTCCGACGGAGTTGCCCGTGCTATCGACGGCGGTCGCGGTCAATTTGTATTTTCCATCCGGTTGCTGCGTGCCGTCGCTGCCCTTGCCGTTCCATGCGAACGGCTGATTGTCGCCCGCACTGACCGGTACGGTGCCGGTGAAGACGGTTTGCCCGGTGCTGTTGGCGATCGAGATGCTGACGTTGGCATTGGTCGGAACGCTCAGTTTCCAGGTGGCCTGACTCTGCGACAAGGCCCCGGTGCTGCCATCGACGGCCGCGGTCTTGCCGACGAAAGTCAGCGCCTGTGTCGATTGGGCGGTCTGCTGCAACGAGACCAGCGAGGTCAGCTGATCGTTGGTCTTGAGTTGCTGCTCGACGGAGGCGAACTGCACCAGCTGTTGGGTAAATTGATTGGTATCCAGCGGCGTCAGCGGATCCTGGTGCTTCAATTGCGTCGTCAGCAGCGTCAGGAAGGTTTGAAAGTTTCCGGCGAGCGTGGCGCCCGCCGTTCCATTCAAGGACGACGAGGAGCCGGACGAAGAGGAGCCGGACGAAGAGGGCGGCGGTGGCGTGGTTCCCGAAACCGGAACGCTGCCCGTGATTGCTCCTGCTGTTGTTGTCATGTTCGTCTCCTCAGACCCTGATATCCACGCCGCTGCTCGATCCGCTCTGGCGGCCATAGGTTCGTCCCGCGATCGCCGCGGGAATAGCGTCTTCATCGCCGACGATCAGCTGATGGGCGTTGCGGCCGGCCTGGTCGCCGTTGTTTTGACCGGAGGACGACTGGTCGCGCAGGCTGAACTGCAGGCCGCCATTGCCGGTCTTGAGCCCGGCGTCGTCCAACGCTTGCTGTAATTGCGGTGCGTCCTGGCGCAACAACGACAGCGTTTCCGGTTTTTCGACCGCCAGATGCGAGGTCACCTGGCCGTTGCGGTCGACATCGATGCGAACGTCGATGCGGCCGAGATCGGCCGGGTCGAGCCGGATGTCGAAGCGGCTCTTGCCGCTTCGCGCGGAGGCGGCGATCTCAAGAGCGAGTCCGCTCAATGGCACCGGCGCATTGGTCGCCGCCGTGGCGCTCAACGCACCCGCAGACGCGATCGTGGCGGCGACGGGTTGCGGTGGCGGCTGGATCGTCCCCGCGGCTTGCGCGCCGGTATCCGATGGATCGGTCAGGGTGTGTCCCGCCGCTACGGCGGTCGGCGAACGATCATGGGCCGATATCGCGGGCGCCGAATTCGACGAAGCGCCGGTGGAGGCGTCCGACTTCGTCGCATCGTTGCCGGTTTCCTGCTTGGCCGCGCCGGGGGGCGGCGGTGCGACAATGTTATTGGCGGCATCTGCCGACGCGGTCGTCGAATCCGACGGGCTTGTTGTGGCGTCGGAGGTGCTTGATGCCGTCTTCGCCGTCGTCGCTGCGAGTGGGGCTTTGAGCTGTGCTGTCTTCGGAGCTACGGGGGCCGTCGCGGCAATTGTCGCGGTCAAGCCGCCATTGATCGTGGCGTTCGCCTCGTTTGCCTGGGCTGCATTGGCCTGGGTGGCTTGCGGGTTCGCGGGTGCTACGGTCGCCGCATTTGCGGCTGCTCGAGCCGCGGTCGCAATTGCCGACGTCGTTGCGGCAGCTGTAACGTTGGCGGAGGCCGCGGTTTCGGACGCGGTCCCGCCGGCTGGGCTGATTTGCGTCGACGATGCAGCCGGCGGTGCGATGGCCGGCGAGCTGGCCGCGATGGCTGCCGCCGCGATTGCAAGCGGTGCCGTGCTATTGCCGGACGCGGTCACCCCCGTCGTTGCCGAGCTTGCGGGCGGGGTTGAAGGAACATTCGTCGGGATGAGGACGACGGGGATTACCACGGAGATCGCGTTCGGCACCACGGCCGCTCCGCCTTGCTGGGCCACGAGGTTCGGATCGGTCGCCGAGCTATCGTCGGAAGATGGCTGCTTATCCGATGACTTCGCGGTGCCGCCCTTCGGCGCGTCGGCGCTTGCCTTGGATGGCTGGCCCGCATTGGCACCGCCGGCATTCGGGGCATTGTTGGCGTCGGAAGCCTGTCCTGAAGCGGTGTTGGGGTTATTGGAATCGTTGGCTGCCTGGTTGGCTGTCGCGGCGTCCGAAGGTTGTGTGTTGTTCTGCGCCGTCGATGGATTGTCGGCGCGGCGCGGCGCGGGGGTTTGGGTCTGGTTGGCGGCGGCTGTGTTATTATTGTTGGCGGCGGCCGTATTGCTGTCGACCAACGCGCCGAACCCCGCGCTTGCCTCCGATGGGTCGGTCTTGGCCAAACGCTGTGGCGCGCTCTGAAAGGACAGGCTTGTTGCAACTTCCGACGTTACACTGACCACGGGCGGCCTCTCGCGATGACTGGGCCTTACGATCAGCAAGGACCGGGCCATCCCAGGCCGAATTGAAATATCTATATATTTCAATATCTTGTTTACATGCTGGGTGCGTGCCGCGCCGCCAGGGCGATCTCCTTTTCTGCCCAGCGGCAAGATTTGCCGTTTGCGCTGCAAAGAGGCGAGCGTCATTTGCCTCGCGAGAATACGGCCTATATTAGAGAGCAGCTTTTCAATCTCTTTCGAAACGGCGGAACTCTCTTCTGCGTTCGATACCGTCCGTGATCGCACCAACGATCGGAACCATGCTCAACAGTCTGGACCTTGAAGGCCGTCCGCAGGACACCAGGATCGTCGTCGCGATGTCCGGCGGCGTGGATTCCTCGGTGACGGCTGCGCTGTTGAAGTCGGAAGGGTACGACGTCGTCGGCATCACGCTGCAGCTTTACGACCATGGCGCGGCCACCCATCGGAAGGGCGCCTGTTGCGCCGGGCAGGACATCCACGACGCCCGCAACGTCGCCGAGCGGATCGGCATCCCGCATTACGTGCTCGACTATGAAAGCCGCTTTCGTGAATCGGTGATCGACAATTTTGCCGACAGCTACGCCTCCGGCGAGACGCCGGTGCCTTGCATCGAGTGCAACCGTTCGATCAAGTTTCGCGACCTGCTCAAGACCGCGCGCGAACTCGGTGCTTGCGCGCTTGCCACCGGACACTACGTCGCATCACGCCGCCTCGCCGACGGGTCGCGCGCGATGGTCTGCGCCGCCGACGCCGATCGCGACCAGAGCTATTTCCTGTTCGCCACTACGCGTGAGCAACTCGACTATTTGCGCTTTCCGTTGGGCGACATGACCAAGCCGCAAACGCGCGAACTGGCGCGGCGCTTCGGACTTGAAGTCGCGGACAAGCACGACAGCCAGGATATCTGCTTCGTGCCCACGGGGCGTTATACCGACGTCATCGGCCGATTGCGGCCGAATGCGATTGAGCCCGGCGAGATCGTCGATCTCGACGGCCACGTCATCGGAACGCATCAGGGCATCGTTCACTTCACCGTCGGTCAACGGCGGGGATTGGGAATTGCTTCCGGCGCCCCCCTGTATGTGGTGCGGTTGGAGGCGGCTAACCGCCGCGTCGTGGTCGGTCCGCGCGAGGCGTTGCGGATGGATCGGATCGCGCTGCGCGACGTCAACTGGATCGGCGACGGTGCGCTCGATCGCGCGGTCGGCGAGGGGCTTGAGATGTTCGTGCGTGTGCGATCGACCCGTAGCCCGCAAGCAGCATGGCTGCGTGCGACCCACGACGGGTACGAGATCGAGCTTGTCGCCGGCGAAGAGGGCGTATCGCCCGGTCAGGCTTGCGTGTTTTACGATGCGCCCTCTGGCCAGGCGCTCGTGCTCGGCGGCGGGTTCATCCAGAGCGCGGCAGCAGGGCGCGCGAAAAATTTGGCACCGTCGCAACCGCTCGTCGAAGCGATGCGCGGCTAGATCATGATGCGATTAAGTAGAATCGCATCATGATCTCATCTCTTTGTTTGAGCATGATCTTTTCGGAAAACCGGTTTCCACTTTTCCGGATCATGCTCTAGAATCTTAAGGCACGGGGGCATGGCTGCAGATATCGACCGCGAAGGGGTCGCAAAGGCCTATGAGCGCTGGGCACCGGTCTACGATCTCGTGTTCGGCAAGGTTTTCGACCACGGCCGTCAATCCACTATTGCGGAAGCCGACCGGATCGGCGGGCGAATTCTCGACGTCGGCGTCGGCACCGGGTTGTCGCTGTCGGACTATTCGCCGACCACGAAATTATGCGGCGTCGATATTTCCGAACCGATGCTGCGCAAGGCGCAGAGCCGGGTCCGCGCGCTCGGTCTTGCCAATGTCGAGACGCTTGCGGTGATGGACGCCAAGAATCTGGCGTTTGCGGATTCTTCTTTCGACGCGGTGGTGGCGCAATATGTCATCACCGCGGTGCCAGATCCCGAAGCCACGCTCGACGATTTCATCCGCGTGCTCAAGCCGGGCGGCGAACTCATTCTGGTCAATCACATCGGCGCCGAGAGCGGCCCGCGCCGCGCCTTCGAACTCGCGTTCGCGCCGTTGGCGCGGCGGCTTGGCTGGCGACCGGAATTTCCGTGGGCGCGGCTCGCGAATTGGGCCGCAAAGCACGGCGGCGTCACCTTGCGCGAGCGCCGCCCGATGCCGCCGATGGGGCATTTCTCCCTGATCCGTTATCGCAAATCCTGAGCATCTGAAGCCGCCGCGGCCCTTTCCCAAGGGAACCTCTGCGCCTGCGCGACGTTTCCCTCACATGAGCATGAACCACTCCCTCTTTCTCTCATGCCTGCTGATCGCGGCACCCGCGATGGCAAGCGCGCAAGCCCCGCCGACGCCCACGACCCCGCCGGCTCCAACGGCATCGTCTCCGCCCGCCAACAACTGCGCGCCGATGAAACCGGGCCCGCAGCAGGGTATCGTTGTGCCGGAAGGCATGACGACCGGTCAGGCGGCCGAGCCGCTCGGCGATAGGCTGGCGAGGGCCGATGGGGTGTTATGTCCGCCCGCCGGTATCGATCCGGAAATCCGCGCACCGACGCCCGATGTCGGCAGCACCCCGGTGATCCCGCCGCCCGGCAGCCCCGGTGGCGATCCGAACGTCCGGCCGAAATAAACCTCATTTTGTAGAGGCTTGGCGAAAGAGCCGGGTTTGCTTGACACACCCTTGACCGGCTTCTTATATGCCGCGCGTTCGCGCCTGCGGTAGATTGAAGCCGCACGCCGTACACCTTGGCGGGGTAGCTCAGCTGGTTAGAGCACGGGAATCATAATCCTGGGGTCGGGGGTTCGAGTCCCTCCTCCGCTACCATCGATCCGGTGGGGGCATCGAAGGGCGGCCCAAAAGGCTGACCGGAAAGGTCAGATATGGCTTCTTCAATTTCAACCGCGTTCATGCGCGGGCGCTCATCTCCAGCCGCTCACGCCAGCGCCGGACTTGGGTTGCCAACCTTTCGCACAAACCGCGCCACCTTGATTTGTCCGGCCCGCCGACGCGCCTGCGCAATGTCGTAACTGTTCTGCATACGCATCAGCGTATCCATGGAAACACCGAACGCCTTCTCGATGCGCAACGCCATTTCCGACGACAGCGCCGCACGCTCATTCAGCAGCGCCGAAAGAGCGGGACGGGTTACGCCGAGCGCCTTAGCGGCGTCCGTCACCGAGAGGTCCAGCGCCTCGACAATCTCGCTCTTCACGAACCCGCCGGGATGAGCGGGATTTTTCATGCGGATACCCTTTATCGCGTTCATGGCCGCCTCCTAGTGGTAGTCCTCGTAGTCGAGGTCGATAATCTCGATCTCGGTTTGGTCGATCCGAAACGTTAGCCGCCAGTTCTTTGTGACAAAAAGGCTCCAGGTCCCTTTGCGGTCGCCGCTTAGCTGATGGGCTTTCCAGCTCGGCACGCACCGTTTTCAACTCGGCCTCTTTCTCCATATCCTGAAGAAAAGAGATCATACGGCGCAGCTTCTCAGCGACCGTAGCCTGGATGCCGCGGGTGTCGTCATCCTCGATAAAGCGCCGCAGCCCCTTATGCAGGACGTTCCGAATCCTCATACAATCGCATATATGGGAAGAGATTGTTACGTGTCAAGCTACGCTTTACGGATCGTGCATGGTCCATATCAAAAGTCGGCGGCAAACGCAGTCGCTTTTTCTGATGCCAGATCGTCGGGCTTTGACCCTCACCCTTGGCTTCCCCTCGCTTCGTTGCTAGCCTGATTGGGAGGCATTGAAAAAATGAAAAACAAGATCGCTCTGGCATTCGCATTGACGCTCCAAACCACGATTCCCGCATTGACGGCAGAGATCAACGTCATGAGCGGCGGCGCGCCGAAGGAAGCACTCGCGGTCCTGATTCCTGCGTTCGAGAAGCTGACGGGTCATCACGTCAACATGACTTACGCGGTGATCTCGGTGATGCAGCAAAAGCTCGCGGCGGGCGAAACACCCGACATGGTGCTAATGCCGACCTCGGCGATCGCCGATCTGGCGAAGAACGGCAAACTGAAAGCGGAAGGAAGTGCGCCGTTCGGCGCCGTGAAGATCGTGGCCATCGTGAGGGAGGGTGCTGCGGCTCCTGACATTTCGACGCCGCAAGCGTTTCGCGACACGCTGTTGAAGGCGCGCTCGCTGGTTTATTCGAATCCGACCTTGACCCCAAGCGGCGCGCATATGGCGCGCGTGATCAAAGAGCTCAATATCACTGAGGAGGTCGAGAAAAAGGTGACATACCGTCCGGCGCTCGACGGCGGCGTCGAGATCGTCGCGACTGATAAGGCCGAGCTTGGGATTTATCCGTCGAGCGAAGTGATTCACGTCAAAGGCGTGACGCAAATCGGTGCGCTGCCCGACGCACTGCAGCTCAACCTTGTTTATGGCGGGGCGGTGACCGCGGCCAACCCCGCGCCCGAGCCCGCATTGTCCTTCATCAAATTTCTTGCCGGAGAGAACAGCAAGAAAGCGTGGAAGGAAGCGGGATTCGATCCGTCCTGATGTCGCGGCTGCACCGATGACAAAGCTTTGCCTGCCGCCCGATCCCGATCCGGCCCCACCATCCTTTGTGTTGCCGGACAACGCCGCCGACACGCATATGCATCTGTTTGGCGACGCCGCGCACTTTCCCTACGTCGAAGACCGCGATTACACGCCGGCGGCAGCCGGGCTGGAGGCGGCGCGCAAGCTTTACGCGACGCTCGGTGTCGCGCGCGTCGTCGTCGTTCAGCCGAGCGTTTACGGAAGGGACAACCGTTGCCAGCTTGAATTCGGCGCCGCGCTCGGGTTGCCGTTTCGCGCGGTCGTGGTGTTGGAAGCCGACACGCCGGAGCGCGAGATGGACCGGCTTCATGCGCTCGGCGTGCGCGGCATCCGCTATATCCTTGCCCATCCCGGCGGTCTCGATCTTGCCGCGCTCGAACGCTCCGCGGATCGTGCGCATGAGCGCGGCTGGCATCTGGAGTTTCTGCTCAAGCCGCACCAACTGCTTGAGCTGGAGCCGCGGCTGGCGAAGCTTGCTTGTCCGGTGTCGTTCGATCATCTCGCCTTCATCAAACCCGGCGACGGGCTCGACCAGCCCGCATTGCAGGCGCTGCTGCGATTGCTCAAAGGCGGTAACGGCTGGGTGAAATTTTCCGGCGCCTATCGCGTTTCCGGCCGCGCCGAGGACTATGACGCGATTTTGCCGTTGGTGCGCCAGATCGTCGAAGCTAGGCCCGACCGGATCGTGTGGGGGAGCGATTGGCCCCATGTCGGGCAGATGATGACCATGCCGAAAACCACCGCGCTTTTGAATCTGTTGCAGGCGTGGCTGCCGGACGAAGCGCAGAGAAACCGCGTGCTCGTCGATAATCCCGCTGTTTTGTACGGGTTCGGCTGAGTTGCCCCAATGCACCAGCGACATCATCGCCGGATAGAGGTCGAGGCCCTTTTGCGTTAGGATGTGCCCCTCGGGTGACCCGCGTTGGCGATCGAACCGCATCCATCTCAGAGGAGAAGCTCGGTGGCAAGTTTCCTCAAGGTCGAGTTTCTATTCGATTTCGGCAGCCCGAACGCGTATCTGGCGGAAAGGGTCATTCCAGACATTGAGAAGCGAACCAGCGTGAAGTTCGACTATGTGCCGGTGCTGTTGGGAGGGATTTTCAAGGCCACCAACAATATGTCTCCATTCGAGTCGCTTCGCGGCATCAAGAACAAGCCCGAATATCAGGCGCTGGAAACCCAGCGCTTTATCCGCCGCCATAACATTACGAACTTCCGTCAGAATCCGCATTTTCCGGTCAACACGCTGATGTTGATGCGAGGCGCCGTCGCGGCCCAGCTCGAAGGTATGTTCGAGCCGTATTTCCGCGCCGCTTACCATCATATGTGGGAAGAGCCGAAGAAGATGGACGACGCTGAGGTGTTTCGCAGCGCGTTCATCTCGTCGGGTATCGATATCGACCGGTTGATTGCGCGCGCGCAACAGGATGACGTCAAGAAGAGGCTGATCGACTTGACGACGGACGCGGTCAACCGCGGAGCTTTCGGTTCGCCGACGTTCTTCGTCGGAAAGGAGATGTTCTTCGGCAAGGACCAGCTTCGCGACGTCGAGGAATCCATCGTCGAGCAGATGAGTTAATTTCGGGATACTTGACCGGGAGGAAGCCTTGCAGAAGAGAAACGCGACGGTGGCCGTGATCGGCGCCGGGGATTTTATCGGCGCCGAGATCGCCAAGAAGTTCGCTTCCGAAGGATTCACGATTTTCGCCGGCCGTCGTAACGGCGACAAGCTCGCCCCGCTGGTGAAAGAGATCGAGGCGGCCGGGGGAGAAATCCACGCCCGCTCGCTCGACGCGCGCAAGGAAGAGGAAATCACCGCTTTCCTGGGAGATGCGGACAAGCACGCGCCACTCGAGGTGTGCATCTTCAACGTCGGCGCCAACGTCAACTTCCCGATTCTCGAAACCACCGAGCGTGTGTTCCGAAAGGTGTGGGAGATGGCCTGCTATTCGGGTTTTCTCGCCGGCCGCGAAGCCGCGCGGTTGATGCTGCCGCGTGGCAAGGGCAATATCTTCTTCACCGGCGCCACCGCGAGCCTGCGCGGCGGACCGGGCTATGCGGCCTTCGCCAGTGCCAAGTTCGGCCTGCGGGCCGTCGCCCAGGCGATGGCGCGCGAACTGGGCCCGAAAAACATTCACGTCGCGCATCTCGTCATCGACGCGGGCGTCGATACCGAATGGGTGCGGCAGCGGCGGATCGAGGCGTTGGGGCCGAATGCGCTCGACAACCCGGATCTTTTGATGCCGCCATCGTCGGTCGCGGAATCCTATTGGCAGCTTTACCGGCAGCCAAAGAGCGCATGGACGTTCGAGATGGAAATACGGCCCTTCGGCGAGAAGTGGTAACGGGAGTTCTACAGGAGCGAACATGACCGAATATGTGAAAACCGAAATCTCCGCCGGCGTCATGACGATCACGCTCGCGCGCCCTGATAAGAAGAACGCGCTGAGCGACGCGATGTACAGCGCGATGTCGGAAGCGTTGGAGCGCGCGGAAAAAGACCCGACTGTGCGCGTGGTCCTGTTTCAGGGCGACGGCGACAGTTTTACGGCGGGAAACGACATTGGTGATTTCAGCGCGCAGGCGAGCGGCAAGGACACCGGCGAGAGCCAGGCGTTTCGCTTCATCAGCACGATCAGCAAAGCCACGCGTCCGCTGGTCGCCGCCGTGCAAGGCAACGCGGTCGGCGTCGGCACCACGATGTTGCTCCATTGCGATCTCGTATATCTCGCCGACACCGCCAAGCTGATGACGCCGTTCGTCAATCTGGCGTTGGTGCCGGAGGCAGCCTCGAGCTGGCTGTTGCCGGCGCGGATCGGGCACGTGCGGGCTTATGCGATGTTTGCCCTCGGAGAACCGCTCGATGCCGCGACCGCATTGGCCTGCGGCTTGGCCAATGCGGTGGTGCCGGTGGCCGAACTGCGTGCCAAGGCGCGGGCGGCCGCCGAAGCCCTCACCAAACGGCCGGCCGGCGCTCTGGCTCAAACCAAAGCGCTGATGCGCGAGATGGACAAGATCGCCGCACAAATCAGCCGGGAGGGCGCATTGTTTCGCGAACGTTTGCAAAGCGACGAAGCGCGCGAGGCGTTCGCCGCCTTCGCCGAGCGTCGCAAGCCGGATTTTTCGAAGGTCGCGGGGTAGATCGCGCGCGTTCCGCGAGCGCGAAGCCCGAGCGGATTGTGTCGTCTCACAGCACCAGATAAGTGGCAGGTCGAGGAGTGCGCGCTTTTCTCCGGCGACACGCCATGAGCGCGGCGTCACCCGGTGTTTCCCGGATCGGCTTTCAAGTCCGTCTTCGTGAAATCATTGCCGACGAAGAGCAGTCGGCAGGAATGATCCTTCGCAAGTTCGTAGGAAAAACAATCGCCAAAATTCAAACCGGCCGGGTGTCGCCTTTTGCCCCATTGCGCATAGGCTTGGGCAATTCGGCTGGCGGATGCTTGCGTGACGGGGACAACGCTGAAACCGAGTCCCTCGATCAGGATCGTCATCTCGTCGGCGACGTTTCGTTGCGCCGCGACTATGAGTGCCTCGGCCAGAGTGCCGGCGGAGATCAGTACTTCGTTCTCCGCTTCCAGAAGGGCGATGCAGGCATCGGCTTCCGGCTCGCCCAGTACGATGGCCATGAGGGCCGACGTATCGACAACGATCATTTCGGCAAACCGTCATCGTCGTAGAGAAAGTCCTGGCTTTTCGCTGCAGCCGGCCCGGCTTTGGCCTTTGCTGCCCCCGAAGCGCGAACGTTTTCCAAAATCTTCCTGCGCGCTCTGGCGTCGGGGAGTGGTTTGATCGGGACAAGGCGCACGGTCGCGTGTCCGTGGCGCGTGAGGATGACCTCATCTCCTGCTTCGGCCCGCCTGACGAGATCGGTCAGTTGCCCCTTGGCATCGGTCACAGATATTCGCATGGGTCACCTTTAAGACCGTTTAATGGTCTAAATTAAAGTGAAAATGAACCATCAGATGATCCATGTCAATCTCGATATCCAGAAATATTGTTTGCCGGGGTTGGCGTGCCACGCCGCTTGCGCTCAGCTTGCTGTTCTGCTTCCTGCGTGGCCTCGAATGGAGTGTAAGTGGTGGCAATTCAATTCCGGATCGGCACGCGCAAGAGCGTCATGGCGCTGGCCCAGACCGAGGAAATTGCCCGTCAATTGATCGCGGCCCATCCCGGCCTCGACGTCGAAATCGTCAAGTTCGAAACCACGGGCGACATCGACCAGACCAGCAAGCTGTTGCCGCATGGCGGCAAGGGCGGGGCCTTCGTGGCCGAAATCCGCAAAGCGGTGATTTCGGGCCAACTACACGCGGCGATGCATTCGCTCAAGGACATGCCGGGCAACGAAGAGACCCCGGGCCTTGTGATCGGCGCGGCGCTCGCGCGCGATTCCGCAAGCGACGTTTTGGTACTGCGATCGGGTGTTTCGATTGACGATCTTCGGCGCGCGCGCGGCAAAGGTTTCAAGATCGGCACCAACGCGGTGCGGCGCGCCGCCTATGCGCGTCGGCTATTTCCCGCCATCGAAGTCATTCACTATCGCGGCGCCGCCGACACCCGCGTGCGCAAGCTCGACCATCGCGAAATGCAACGGCTTCCGGAAGGCGGCGAGGTCGGCCCGGCCGACGCGTTGATCATGGCGCGTTCCGGTTTGGAGCGCATCGGGCTCGCCGCGCGCATCGCCTATGAGTTTTCGCCGCAGGAAATGTTGCCGGCGGCCGGGCAGGGGATCGTCGCGGTGGAATGTGCCGCGCTCGATTTTGAGACCCGGCGCCTTCTCTTGCGCATCGACGATGAGACCTCGCATCGATGCGCCGATGCGGAGCGCGAGGTGCTTTGGGTTCTCAACGGCCATTGCAATTCGCCGATCGCGGGATTTTCAACCATCGCCGGCGCGCAAATGACGCTCACCGCGTCGGTGCTCGATGAAGATGGCCGCCGTTTTATCGAGGCTTCGCGTTCAGGCCCCGCCGATCGCCCGCGTGAACTCGGCCGCGCCGTCGGGCTCGAACTGCTCGACAAGGGCGCCGCTGAGATCATCGAGCGCAGCCGGCCGCGGTGAGCCGACCACCGCTGTCATACAAGCGACGATTCGCGGAAGGCGCCTCTTAGCCCCGATACGCTCGCACCCGCTTGAGCATCTGCTCGACATGCGCGATCGGGGTTTCCGGCTGGATGCCGTGCCCGAGGTTGAAGATCAGCCGGCCCGAGGCATAATTCTCAAGCACGTCGTCGATGGCGCGATCGAGCGCGGCGCCGCCCGCGATCAGCGCCAAGGGATCGAGATTGCCTTGAACGGCGACGCGGTTTTGCACGCGTTCGCGGATGAGGGAAGGCTCGGCCGCCCAATCGATGCTGACGGCGTCGACGCCGGTCGCGTCCACATACGCCGGCAGCAGCGCGCCGGCGCCTCGGGGGAATCCGATGATTTTTGCGTCCCTCGCTTCCTTGCGCACGCCTTCGACAATGCGCTGCGTCGGCAGAATCGACCAGCGCGTAAATTCGCGCGGCGGCAGCACGCCGGCCCAGGTGTCGAAAATCTGCAGCACGTCGGCGCCGGCCTTGAGTTGCCCCAGGAGATACTGGATCGAATTCTCGACCAACGCGTCGATGATTTTCGAAAACGCCTCCGGATGACGATACGCCATCATCCGCGCCGGTGCCTGATCCGGCGTGCCTTGCCCGGCCACCATGTAGGTCGCGACCGTCCAGGGCGCGCCACAGAAGCCGATCAGCGCGATTTTTGGATCGAGCTCGCGGCGCACGCGCCGCAACGCTTCATAGACCGGCTCAAGCTTGCCGAAATCGCCCCGCGGCGCCAGCGTCGCCACCTTCTCCGGCGTATCCAGCGGATCGAGCCGCGGGCCTTCGCCGGCCTCGAACCGCACCTCGCGGCCGAGCGCGTAAGGAATGACGAGAATGTCCGAGAAGATGATCGCGGCGTCGAAGTTGAAGCGGCGGATGGGCTGCAGCGTGACTTCGGCGGCAAATTCCGGCGTGAAACACAGATCGAGAAAACCGCCTGCTTTGGCGCGCAATTCGCGATATTCCGGCAGATATCGGCCGGCCTGTCGCATCATCCAGATCGGCGGCACCTTCTGCCGGCGGCCGGAAAGCACTTCGAGGAATGGCTTGATGGTGGGGATCTGGGTCAACGAACTTCCTGGCTGGCCGACGGGTGTTTCGAGTTCCTGATACACTGCTAGCGCGGAATTGGCCAAGGCGGAACCGAGAGGATATCGCCCGCGTTGTTTTGCCATGGAGGCTCACCATGGCTGCGAAATTCAATCCCGCGCCGCATGACAAGCATGCCGTCAACCCGCGCAAAGCCGCTTCGGCCGACCGGGACACTAACGCGAGACTTGAAGCCGCTCTGATCGATAGTTTTCCGGCATCCGATCCGGCGAGCGCGTCACAACCGTCGCCCACAAAGCCGGACCGCAATCGAAGACGCGCGTCGAAGAAAAGGCGCCTTTCAGCACGCGCCTGAATGAATTGGTAAGATTCAATCGCGTCGCGCGTTTTGCTCTCGCTTGAGGTTCTGATTTTGCAATCTCTAATAATGCGGCGGCGGTTCGTTCCTCGCCTCCCGCGCGTGAGTCTCGGCTTCCTGCAAGCGTTCGTTCAAATTGGCGACCTGGCGCGTCAGTGCGTCGATCTTGTGCCATTGTGAGGTGATGGTGTTGTTCAGCGTCTCGATCGTTACCTCTTGAAACGTCAAGCGCGTCTCCAGCACGTCGATGCGGTTGCTGAGCGTCTTCACGTCACTCATCGGAATGCTGTTCCATTGTCCGCTCCTGCAAACCGTGGCCGAGCGCGACGCGCTCGTCGAACACGAAGCATTCGCCGCGCCAGCGGCTCTCTTGTTTTGGCACGCGTTCCAGATATTTCAGAATTCCGCCCTTAAGATGATAAACCTGCGTAAAGCCGCGGGAGAGCAGATACGCGCTGGCCTTTTCGCAGCGGATGCCGCCGGTGCAAAACATCGCGATCTTCCGATGTCTCGTCGGATCGAGCTCGCTGGTGACGAAATCCTTGAATTGCCCGAAGCTTTTGAGCCCCGGATCGACGGCGCCCTCGAACGTGCCCAGCGCCACCTCGAATGCGTTGCGGGTGTCGAGCACCAGCGTGTCGTTACTTCCGATCAGCGCGTTCCAGTCGGCGGGCTCGACATAGATGCCGACCTGCCTCGTCGGATCGGCTTCCGTGGCGCCGAGGGTGACGATCTCTTTCTTCAGCCGGATTTTCAGTCGCTGAAACGGCATGGTCGCGGCGTGCGAGAATTTCAGCTCGAGATTGTCGAGCCGGCCGCCAAACAGCGGGCCGTCGCGCAAGGTGTCGATCAAGTTCGAAATCGTGTCCGCGTCGCCTGCGAGCGTGCCGTTAATACCTTCCTGGGCCAGGAGCACGCTGCCCTTGAGCTTGAGAGCGGCGCAAACCGCGCGCAAGGGCTCGCGTAAACTGCGAAAATCCGGCAAAGCCGTGAATTGATAGAAGGCGGCGACCTTGTATGACATGAGCGTTTTCGGGCGAAGTGGATACCGGTTCGCGTTAAGAAAACGCGTTAAAACAAATAAGTAGAGCCTCCGTTCCGATTCAATCGGAACGGAATAGACTCTACGCCGAGGTCTATCAGCAGGGGGATGGAGGGGAAACCCCGCTCTTTAAGCATGCGCGCGTTATGCGCGCCCAAGCATTGCCCAGAGCCGTATGAATGTGCCAAGAAGCCGCCAAATCCGCCCGCGCCTGTCATCGGCCTAAGGCAAATCGCCAAAAACATCAGTAAAGTGAGCAACTTGGTATGAGAAATTTCCACCTCGCCGGCCGATCGACGGTCCACTCGCAAAACGCCATGGTGGCGACGTCGCATCCGCTCGCGGCGCTGACGGCGATCGACGTGATGCGTTCCGGCGGCACCGCCGCGGACGCCGCGGTGGCGGCCTGCGCGCTTTTGGGGGTGATCGAGCCGCAATCGACCGGCATCGGCGGCGATTGCTTCGCGCTGATTCAGCCCAAGGGTGAGGGCAAGATCACCGCCTATAACGGTTCCGGCCGCGCGCCGAAGGCGGCGACCGCCGAATGGTATCTCGAGCGCAATATGCATGGGATCCCGCTGACCTCGGCGCATGCGGTCACCATTCCCGGCGCGGTCGACGCCTGGGAGGTCATTTTGCGCGATCACGGCAAGCTCGGGCTCGACCGCTTGCTGCAACCCGCGATCAAGGCCGCGGAAGAAGGCTATGTCGTCACGCCGCGCATCGCGTTCGACTGGAAGAACGGCTTTGAGAAACTGAACAAAGGCACCAACACCCACCGTTATCTATTGCCGCACGGCAAGCCCGCCATGGTGGGCGACGTGATCAAGCAGCCGGAGTTGGGTCAGACGCTGCGGGCGATCGCCAAGAACGGCCGCGACGCCTTTTATAAGGGCGCCATCGCCGAGGACATGGTCGAGACGTTGCGCGGGATCGGCGGTCTGCACACGCTGGAAGATTTCGCCGCGCACACCACCGAGACCACGGTGCCGATTGGGACCATGTATAAAGGCCACGACGTCTGGCAGTGCCCGCCGAACGGTCCCGGCATCACCATGCTGGTGATGCTCAACATCCTTTCGCATTTCGATCTGACGAAATTCCCGGCCATGAGCGTCGAGCGCTTTCATCTCGAAGCCGAAGCCGCGCGCGTCGCCTATATGATGCGCGAGACCTACATCGGCGATCCCGCTTTTGTCGACGTCGACGTGGTCCGGATTTTGGCGAAGGAATTCGCCGACGAGTGGGCCGGCAAGATCCGGATGGATCGGATGCTGGACCTGCCGAAAGTCTCGCCGCCGATGAATCCCTCGACCGTTTACATCAGCGTCGTGGACAAGGATCGCAACGTCTGTTCGTTCATCAACTCGATCGCGCACTCGTTCGGTTCGGCGATCGTGTCGAACAAGACCGGCATCCTGCTGCAAAATCGCGGCGCCGGTTTCCGCATTCAGCCCGGCCATCCCAACTGCATCGCGCCGGGCAAGCGTCCGCTGCACACCATCATTCCGAGCATCGCGAGCAAGGCGGGGCGCGCGGTGATGCCATTCGGCGTGATGGGCGGGCAGTATCAGCCGGTCGGTCAAACGCATGTGCTGACCAACATGCTCGACTACGGTTGCGACGTGCAGGAGGCGATCGATATGCCGCGCGGCCTGCATTACGAAAACGTCTATCAGCTCGAGGACGGCGTGCCGGCTGCGATCGTCGAGGGTTTGAAGAAGCTCGGCCATCAGACGACGAGCGTGGTTCCTCCGCTCGGCGGCGGTCAGGCGATCTGGATCGACTGGGACAAGGGTACGCTGACGGGCGGCTCGGACCCGCGCAAGGACGGTTGCGCGCTGGGGTATTGAGCGATTATCTCTCGGTTGCAAAGGAAGCTGAAAAGATGCGACGTCTCCAGTTTCGAAGTTTCGCCATCGCCATAGTCGCGGCCATTGGCATGGTTGGTGCTTTTCCCTTCGCCGTGCCATCAGATGCAGCGGCACAGACCGCAGGAAAAACCATGACCACAGCTTCAGGCCTGCAGATCATCGACAGCACGGTGGGCACTGGCGCCACGCCCAAACCCGGCCAGATATGCGTCATGCATTACACCGGCTGGCTTTATGAGAACGGCAAGAAGGGCAAGAAATTCGACTCCTCGGTCGACCGCAATGAGCCGTTTGAATTTCCGATCGGAGCCCGAAAGGTGATCGCCGGCTGGGACGAAGGCGTCGCCACCATGAAAGTGGGCGGCAAGCGCACCTTGATCATTCCGCCCGAACTCGGCTACGGCGCCCGCGGCGCCGGTGGCGTCATCCCTCCGAACGCGACGTTGATGTTCGACGTGGAGTTGCTCGGCGTGAAGGGGTAGTTCGAGGCTAAAATCTCTGGGAAAAGAGCGGCACGATGACAGGCTCGCACAATCATACCGATTCCGGTCATTCCCACCCCGATCATGACGAGGCGCAGCGCTGGAAGCACGACGGCGTGCGCGTCATTCCCGGCGATCAGCTCGACCCCAACGTGCCGTCGACCCCGGGCATGGACCGCAAGGCCGCGATCAACTTTGCCCGCGTCGGCGCGCAAAAATTGTGGGCCGGCACCGTGACCATCAAGCCGGACGCCAAGACCGGCGCGCATCACCATGGTCACCTCGAAAGCATCATTTACGTGGTCAAGGGAAAAGCGCGGATGCGGTGGGGTGAGCATTTGCAGTTCACGGCGGAGGCCAACCCCGGCGATTTCATCTTCATCCCGCCCTACGTGCCGCATCAGGAGATCAACGCCAGCCGGGACGAAATTCTCGAATGCGTGCTGGTGCGCAGCGACGGCCAGGCGGTCGCGATCAACCTCGACATCGAGCCGGTGGAAAAGCCGGAAACCGTGTTCTGGGTCGATCCGGTGCACCGCGACCCGGCGGAGACGAAATAGCGGCATTTCCCGTTTAGAGCATGATCCGGAAAAAGCATGCCCTCGGACTTGATCAGAGGGTGGAAACCGGTTTTCCGAAAAGATCATGCTCAAACAAAGAGATAAGATCATGATGCGATTCCATTTAATCGCATCATGATCTGAAAACGGCCCGGCCGCTCGCAAAGACGTGTTTTGTCTGCTACGTTCGGCGTCGCGAGCACCGGACACAAACAGAAGATTTCGGGCCGACAAGGAGAGAAACATGACAAAATTTGATCGCCCGCTGGCGCGGCGTGACGTCATCAAGGGCGCGGGGCTCGGTCTCGTCGCCGGGGGAATCGCAGGCACGCTGCCCGCCCAAAACGCGGCCGCGGCGACGGCGGAAGAAGAAATCTGGAGCGGCGAATATTGGGCCAAAAAGGGTGACGTGCCCTTGTGGATGTATCGCAAGCGGGTCGGTGCGCCGAAGGCCGGCGAGCCGTCGCGGCCGGTACTGTTTTTCGTCCACGGCTCGTCGATTACCTCGCGGACATTCGATCTCCACGTGCCCGGACACGGCGAATATTCGGTGATGGACGAATTCGCCCGTTACGGATTCGATTGCTGGACCATGGATCACGAGAATTACGGGAAGTCGGGGCGCACTTCCGGCAATTCCGACATCGCCAGCGGGGCGGAGGATTTGAAGGTAGCGGTGGAAGTCGTCGCCCGCGAAACCGGTCGGCAGAAATATCACTTCCTCGGCGAGTCCTCCGGCGCGTTGCGCGCCGGCGCCTATGCCATGGTGGCGCCCGAGCGGATCGACCGCCTGGTGTTCGCGGCCTTCACCTACAAGGGCGAGGGATCGCCGACCCTGACCAAGCGCGCCGAAAAGCTCGATTATTACCGCACCCACAACATGCGCCAACGCGATCGCGAGATGATCCGTTCGATCGCCACCCGCGACAAGCCGGGCACCAGCGACATTGCGGCCGTCGAGGTGCTGGCGGATGTCGAGATGCAATTCGGCGACCAGATTCCGACCGGCACCTATCTCGACATGACGTCCAACCTGCCGGTGGTGCACCCCCAGAAGGTGCTGGCGCCGGTGCTGCTGGTCCGGGGCGAATATGACGGCATTGCCACCGTCGCCGACCTCGAGGAATTCTACAATCTGTTGCCGAACGGCGACCGGCAGTTCATTATTCTTCCGGGCACCGCCCACTCCGTGACGCTCGCCACCAACCGGCAATTGTTCTGGCACGTGACGCGTGCGTTCCTCACCATGCCGACGCCGCTGGCGACCTGAGCGGTCTGGTCGGAAGGCAACCAATTCAAAAGGCGGTCCTTGCGGGCCGCCTTTTTTGTTAACGGACCTATTTGCTCGGAAAGCTTCGCTGGTCGCAAAGCCGTCGCCGCAGCGCCGATGTGCGGACAACAAATCGGCCAGATGCGTGCTTATGAAAAGCGCTTGCAAAGAAAAGACAAATAGAGCGAAGTAGCAGGGCCGTGTTTCAGTCACCAAAAAGACAAAGCGAATATCAAAATTATCGCCAAAATCAGCGCGCGGTCCCGCCGGACCGTTCGGCGAGCCGGATGCCGATCCTGATCGGTGCCGGCCTCATCGCGTCGGCAATTTTGTTGTCCGGTTTGATCACGGCGGTAGGGACGAGGTTCGCGGGCATGGAGACTCCGAACGAGGAAAGCATGTGGCTGGTCGATCGGCTCACCGGCAATGTTTACAAATGCCAGGTGGCCGAACACGGCAAGGCGTCGTGCGAAACGGAAACCGCGACCGGAAGCATCGCCGAACGGAGCAAGCGGTGAGTGCGGCCCTGTCGGTGCAGACCTGATCGCCGGCTAGCGCTCGGTTAAGGCGCAGATATTTTCCGTCTCTTGAAAGCTTGCGAATCCGGCTACATTGCCGCGGCAATGTCGGCCGCGAATAAATCTCATCCCCTGACCAAGGCCGCCGCCAGGCGCATCTGGCTGCGCGCCCAACGGCTCGACGCGCCAGCGCCGTTCGGTGAAGGGCCACAGGCGACGGCAGCTGCCGTCGAGCATCTCGGTTATGTGCAGATCGACACCATCAACGTGATCGAGCGCTGCCACCACCATATTCTGTGGACCCGGATTCCGAATTATCGCCGCGCGGATTTGCGCCACGCCCAGAGCGTCGACAAAAGCGTGTTCGAATATTGGACCCATGCTTTGTCCTACGTGCCGGCGAAGGATTTGCGCTTTTTCATTCCGGCCATGAAGCGCCACCAGCGCGAGGGTCACAAATGGTTCGCTTCGGTCAAGCCGGAAGATTTGCGCAAGGTCATGCGGCTGATCCGGCACGACGGCGCGCTGACGATCCGCGACATTGAAGACGACGTGCTGGTGGACAAGGAGCATTTATGGGCGAGCCGCAAGCCGTCGAAGCGGGCGCTGCAATTGGCGTTTTATGACGGCCGCCTCACGATCTCGGAACGCAACGGCATGCTCAAGACCTATGAGCTGATGACCCGGCATTTCGGTTGGGACAGGAGGCCCACGGCCGCTTCGAAGACTGAGACCACCGCTTATTTGTTGGACCGCGCCTTGCGCGCGCAAGGGGTCGTGAGCCTCGATTCGATCTGTCATCTCGACGCGCCGAGCAAGCCGCAGGTCCGTCGCCTGATCGAGGCGAGGGTGCGAGCCAGGGCGCTGGTGCCGGTCGCGCTCGAGGCTGCGGGCAAGCAGGAGCACTGGGCGCAACCGGAGGCGATCGAGGTTGCCGGCGATGCCACTTCGGAATTGGTGCACATTCTCTCGCCGTTCGATCCGCTCATCATTCAGCGCAAGCGGACGCATCTTTTCTTCGACTACGAGCATCGCTTCGAAGCCTATGTCCCGAAGCAAAAGCGCCGCTTCGGCTATTTCGCGCTTCCGGTACTGGCCGACGACGATATCGTCGCCGCGCTCGATCTGAAGACCGACCGCAAAAATCGCGAATTGTTGGTGCAGAAATGGAGTTGGATCGGCGTTGCTGCGAAGAAAGGCGCGCGCCGCGATCTCAAACGCCGCATCGAGGAAGAGCTGCACCGCTTCGAACGGTTTCAACTCGCGGAGTGAGCTAAGCCCTGCTTTTGCGAACCCCGCCATGCTCTAATCTCCCTTTCTCACTCCCCGCGCAAGGTGCTAAGAGCGCGCGTTCACCGCGCATCATTGAAAAACCCGGGAAAGACACCTCATGAGCCAGTCCGCCACCACCGGCCTCGCCGCGTCCGGTGCCGCCAAGAGCGCCATCGAGACCTCGACGATCCGCGCGATCTCGTGGCGGTTGATTCCGTTTCTGGGGCTCGCTTATTTCCTGGCCTATCTCGACCGCGTCAATCTCGGCTTTGCGGCGTTGACGATGAACGCCGAATTGAAGTTTTCGCCGACGATCTTCTCCTGGGGCGCCGGAATCTTCTTTATCGGATATTTCCTGTTCGAGGTGCCGAGCAATCTGGCGCTGGAGAGGTTCGGCGCCAGCCGCTGGATCGCGCGCATCATGGTGACGTGGGGCATCATTTCCGCACTGATGGCGATGGTGTCGGGCGTCTGGAGTTTTTACGGGTTGCGCTTTTTGCTTGGGCTAGCGGAAGCCGGATTTTTCCCCGGCATCATCCTCTATCTCACTTACTGGTACCCGGCCGAATACCGCGCCCGGTTTCTCGCGGCCTTCGCGGTTGCCGTCCCGGTTTCTTCCGTGATCGGCGCGCCGATCTCCGGCCTCTTGCTTGGGCTCGACGGTGTGATGGGCCTCAAGGGTTGGCAATGGCTGTTCATCATCGAAGGCGTCCCCTCGGCGATGCTCGGCATTGTCACTTGGTTCTATCTCACCGATAGGCCTTCGAAGGCCGCGTGGTTGACGGCCGAACAAAAAGCCTGGCTATCGTCAAAGCTCGAAAGCGAGACCGCGGCCAAACAGGCAGCTCAACACTTCACGCTTGGCCAGGCCCTGGCTTCGCCCAAGGTGCTGCGGCTGAGCCTGATCTATTTCGGATTTGTCAGCGCTCTTTACGGCATGGGGTTCTGGCTGCCGCAGATCGTGAAGGCGTTCGGCTTCTCCAATGCGCAAACCGGATTCGTCACCGCGGTACCGTATCTGTTCGGCACCATCGCGATGATTTTGTGGGCCCGGCATTCGGACGCCAGCCGCGAACGCGTCGCCCATGTCGGCCTGCCGCTGCTGCTGACGGCGCTTGCGCTCGGCATCTGCGGTTACATGGATAACCCCTATGTGACGATGGTCGCGCTGATCGTGGCCGCGATCGGAATCTTCTGCACCTTCGCGGTGTTCTGGACGCTACCGACGGCGTGGCTCTCCGGCACGGCCGCCGCCGGCGCCATCGCGCTGATCAACTCGATCGGCAACCTCGCGGGCTTCGGCGGGCCATATCTGATCGGCTGGGTCAAGGAAGCGACCGGCTCGACCTCGACCGGCTTGCTCGTGCTCGCGGTGCTGCCGCTGATCGGCGGGCTTTTGGTTTTCCTCGGTGGTCACGAGACCAAGATAGAATTCGCCGCGGCGGACCCGGTGACGTAACCTCAAGCGAACCCCTACCAAGAAAGCACCGAGCATGGACGCGTCAAATCCGAAAGACTTGCATTATTATGAGCCGGCGAAGGGCCACGGCCTCAAGCACGATCCGTTCAACGCGATCATCGCACCGCGCCCGATCGGTTGGATTTCGTCGCGTGACACCAAAGGCAACGTCAATCTCGCACCCTATAGTTTCTTCAACGGCTTCAATTACCATCCCCCGATTATCGGATTTTCTTCCACTTCCTGGAAGGACAGCGTCGCCAACATCGCCGAAAGCGGCGAGTTCGTCTGGAATCTTGCGACCATGGATTTGGCGCAGCAAATGAACGCCACCGCGGCGCATGTCGCCCACGATGTCAGCGAATTTGCGATCGCCGGGCTGACGGCGGTACCGAGCACGCTTGTCAACGTGCCCCGTGTCGCAGAAAGCCCGGTATCGTTCGAATGCAAGCTCTCGCAGATCGTGCAGTTGCAGGGCGCCGATGGCAAGAAGGCGCAGGCCTGGCTCACGCTCGGCGAGGTGGTCGCCGTGCACATCGACAAGGCCTTCATCAAGGACGGCGTCTACCAAACCGCGTTGGCGCGCCCGATCGTGCGCGCCGGCCGCAAGGGCGATTATTTTGAAATTCGCCCCGACGCCATGTTCGAGATGACGCGGCCGGATTGAGCGGCCTTTGCCGTTTCCCGCGCCCCGCTCTTCGCGGGGCCGCAGTCTCTATTAATGCCGATGTGACTGACATGTTCATGAACCTTCATGTCATCGCCTTGTCGAGCTCAAGGAAGCTCATCAAGAAACATATAGAGGGCGGCAATTTTGCCGTCGCGGGCGACGATGAAATCGGTTCCGGCGTACTCGGGCGGCTTGCCTGGCGTGCCGGACACCCAACGGACCCGCCCCCCATCGCCGATCTCTTCGGGCGCAGAGATCGGCTGATATCGAAAGTCGGTATGAGTAGCCTTGACCTTGCCGGCGATGCGGTCGATTTCGTCGCGGCCGCGATGAGGGCCGCTGTTCGGGTCGTAGAACACACCGTCTTCGTGCCAGATCTCGTCGATCGCCTTCCGCCGGCGCACCGGATCGATCTCAGCAAACACGTCACTAAGGTTGCGAAGCAATAAGGTCGATACGTCCATTGCAGGATTCCTTTCAAATGCGCCGCTTTGCCTTCGCATAGGGATAGACTAGCGTTCCGGATGTGAGGTTTGACGGCGATACGACCACTTGCGTCCGGGCGTCTTTGAATTGCGCCAAATCGTTGCCGTCGATGTTCTGGTATTGCACCTGGAGGACGCGTGCCTCGGACCAGCCGCCGCCCTCGCCAAACCTCACATCGCCCAGAACCGTCTCGAAGGTGTGGCCGCGCGTGAATTGCGCAAGCTTCTCGTCATCAAGCGAGCCCGTTCCGACTATCGCCTGCTCGATGATCTGCATTTGAGCGTAAGCTTGCGGAGCCGCGTAATACCCGAGAGGATCTGCGCCGGCTCCTTCAGCTCGCGATTGATATTCCGAAATCACTTCCGCGATACCTGGAAACATCATCTTGGGCACAGGCAACCAGTATTCGTAATTGACGATGCCGTTCAGAAGGGGCCCCAGTTCAGCTTTGATAGATGCATTTTGAGGGCCGATCATTGCCCCACCAACTATCTTCGGCTCCAGCCCAACTGCGCTAATGGCTTTTAGCAGTCCTGCGGAATCATTGAGATACGAGGAAAGGAACAGGATGTCAGGGTTGATCGCCCGAAGCTCGCGGATAATTGGCGAAAAATCGGCTGTCGCGAGGGGGTACCGGGTGTCAGAAACAATCTGGAACCCATGTCTGCTTGCGTGGCCTTTCGCGCCGGCTACAGGACCCTTCAAGAATGGAGCATCCACAGCAAGGATCGCCATAGATTTTGGCTTTGGCGTCTGACTGGCCGCCAGGTCGAAGAAGCCTTCTGTAAGCGCATCATTAGGGTGCGGACCCGTGGGAATCATCACAAAGTAATTCGGATAGCGGAGTGGCGCATTCACCGCCAAGGCCATGAGCGCGACGAAGTATAGCCGTCGCTCCATGATCAACGGCATTGCCGGCGCGACGGAATTGTCACTATAACCCCCAATTACAAGATCGACTTTCTCATCGTCGAGAAGCCGCCTGTAGATTTCAGGGACGAGCGTTGGGTTGGTTTGGTCGTCGATGCAAATCATTTGTACCGTCCGCCCGAGCAGTCCGCCCTTTCGATTCACATCTCTCTCCCAAATCTCATGGGCGAGCCGAGCCGTCTTCCCATTCGACGCGAGAGGACCGGTTAGCGAGAGGCAGTATCCAATTCTCAAAGGGTATCCGCTCATTGGGTCATCCCTCCTTGTAGATTCGGACGATAGCTGTTTTGGCGATCGGCGATTGGCCAAGTAGCGAGTTCGTAGGATTCGTATCCGCCTCGGACCATGGGGTCGTCCTCAGCGATAGCCCTCGCTTCCGCGGCATTCGGCACCCGCAGCACAATCAGTCCGCCACGGCGCTCAACGAGGGGGCCAGCCAGAACGAGCTGTCCCTTTCGGTCCAGCTCTGCCAGATGCTGGCCGTGAAGCTCGACGATTGCTGGGTTCAGGGGTCTGCCAGGAACCCCGTTGAGAAATACAACGTAGTAGACGACGTCATGTGCTTGGTCACGGGAATCATCGTCGGGCGACATCGAACGGCGCTCCGTTGGTTAGTGCCTGAAGGACGCTTGGAGATTCAGGAACACGCCTAGCTGTTCGAGAAGAATTGGCACCGCGACGTAGCAGTGAAACGACACGATCTTACCGTCCTTCAGATGAAAGACGTCGCAACAGGGCGCGTGCATCTCCCTTCCGGTCGGAGGAATTACGCCCTTAGGCAAATCGAGATCGCCCTTGTGAGTGCCGTTGAGAGTCAGTTCGACCACGACGACGTCATCGGCGGTGTAGAGATTGATGAAGTCCCTGTGCATGTCCGGAAACGCGGTGGCGTAGTTATCGACGGTGACGCCAATGTCCTGGCCGTAGTATTTCTTTCCGGCACCCACGTCGTAGAAGTACCCACCATTACCGAACATGGCCACGAATCCGGGCGTGTCCTTTGTGGTGGCGTTCGCAAGAGAATACAGCTTACGGATCGTTTGCTCGTTGGCGGATTCCTGAGGAGTTTGGGCCTTCATTGTACGTCCTCCAATATGGATTGTGGCCTAAGCGCCTCCGACCTTGCTGGCGTGGAGCAGCTGCGTTTCCCACGCGATCGCCGAACCGGTAGCGCCTGCGCGTTCGGCGAAGATCCTGCCGAGGTCTCCGAGATATTGGGTGCGCGCCCAATCGCGCTGAAGTTCTCCGGCCATCGCCAGCCAAGTGATCGGCTGGGCCCCTGCCGCAACGAGGCGGCGGATGCCCATGTCGTGTGCCTCCACCGACACGCCGCCGGAGGCATCCGTAACGACATAAACATCGTAGCCGTCGCCCATCGCGTGGATGGCCGGCATCGCCAGGCACATTTCCGTCCAGAGGGCGGCGAACACGACCTTTCTTCGGCCGGTCTTCTTTACGGCCTCAACAACGCGCTGGTCTTCCCATGCATTGATATAGGTGCGGTTGATCGTCTTGTGGTCAGGGAAGATGTCCTGGAGGCCCTTGAAAATCTGGCCGCCACTGTCTTCGTTCACTGTTGTCAGGATCGTGGGGATGCCGTACGCCTTCGCCGTCATGGCAAGACCAATGGCATTGTTGATCACCATTGTCGGCTCGTGGCTGTTGACATTCGCGAGTTGGAACGGCTGGTGGTCAATCATCACCAATACACAGTTGTCAGGCGTGAGAAGCGCTTCGAGTCCGACTTTCGTAAACTGCTGCATGTTGTGCCTCGTTGTTAGAAGTCAAAATGTCTGCACTCGCAGAGGATCACCTCTCCTAATCAGGGCAATTGAGCGAAGCTTTTACGCAGCACAGCTAAGCTCGTCGTGACCTGAAAGCCTTCCGCATCTCCTCGGTGAAGAGCTTCGGTTGCTCGAACGCGGCGAAATGGCCGCCTCTGTCGAGCTCATTCCAGTAGAACAGGTTGGGCCACAGCGCCTCGGCCCAAGCCTTTGGCGGGCAGAAGATCTCGTACGGGAAGACCGACGCCGCCATTGGCAGCTCAATTCGTCCGCCGGAAAATCCCGCCGCGCCGGCGCGGGTGCTCTCCCAGTAGATGCGGGCCGACGAGGCGGCGGTGTCGGTGAACCAGTAGAGGCTGATATCGTCGAGCATCGCATCGATCGCGAGCTCATCCTCAGGATTGCCCTGGTTGTCGGTCCATGCCTGGAACTTCTCGTAGATCCACAGCGCCTGACCCGCGGCCGAGTCTGCAAGCGGATAGCCTATGGTCTGCGGACGCGTCGCTTGTTCGCGAAAATAGCCGCTCTGGTCGTTGGCGAACCACGACGCCCGGTCGATCGCTCTGCGCTCGGCAGGCGTGGGGTTCTCTGGCAGCTTTTCGGGAAAGACAAACTGCCAGTTCACATGGGCCGCGATCAGGCCCTGGGGCCGCTGATGCGCCAGCGCGTGCGTCACGCCCGATCCCCAATCGCCGCCCTGCGCCACCCAGCGCTCGTAGCCAAGGCGCTGCATCAGCGTCGCCCAGGCGCGGGCGATCCTTTTCACGTCCCAGCCGGTCTCGACCGGCTTGTCGGAGAAGGCAAAGCCCGGAAGCGACGGCACGACGACATGGAACGCGTCCTCCGCCGGCCCCCCATAGCGCGTGGGATCGCTGAGCGGGCCGATGATCTCCATGAACTCCACGACCGATCCCGGCCATCCGTGCGTGAGAATGATCGGCAGCGCGTTTCGGTGAGGGGAGCGCACGTGAATGAAGTGAATGCCAAGCCCGTCGATCTGGGTGCGGTATTGCGGGAAGGCGTTGATGCGAGCCTCGAACCGGCGCCAGTCATACTTGTCACGCCAGTAGGCGAC
>Ga0137359_10000035_pt1 | contig 100585 bp, 84 predicted proteins | sample Mad1_40_16metaG_FD_108281 | JGI IMG/M metagenome (GOLD analysis project Ga0137359, IMG submission 108281) | Vadose zone soil microbial communities from Angelo Coast Range Reserve, California, USA - Mad1_40_16 metaG | ecosystem: Environmental > Terrestrial > Soil > Vadose zone | place: USA... | reverse complement strand
CTGCGCCTTCCTTCAGATTCCACCTCGCGATGGACACCCTTGCCGTCCGGCTAACTATTCCCCCTGTCGGGCTAGTAGGGGACTTCCACCCCCAAGTGAGTGCGCCCTGCCGGGCGCACAAAGGAAAAGCCGCGATGTCTAACACCGCGGCCCGCGAGATCTACGCTAAGCTCATCCGCGCTATTCCTTTCGCACCTCAACGCGGGTAACCGGATCCGCGGGTTTCTGGCGCTCGGCAAGGAAATCATTTATCCAATGATATTGGCTGACGTACTTGCTGGTTTCGTTCTTGAAGATCGCCTGAGTATATGACTTCGTGACGTATCGCTTTGTGACGCGCCCTTTGCGCGATCGGACTCTTACCGCGACCTTCCTGCTTACGGTCATCGTCGGACGGTGGTTCTGATCGGGATCCTCCATCCATTCAGTCTGGTCGTGTGACAGGATCGTCAAGACGCGACCGACACCGCCATTGTAGGCCGCCGCCAGATAGGGACCTACGCGGTCCGCAGGCATGTTGTTGCGGGCTCGAATGGACTCCCAATCCGAATCACACAAGAGCACCTGGGCCATCACCGCATTCACCGGATCGCCCATCGCTTGCGGGAAGTTGGATCTAAGACCTGCCGATGTATATCTGTTCAACATCATCGAATAAGTCGATGGAATCATCTGAACGAGGCCGCGCGCGGCGGCAGGACTAACGGAAAAGGCGTACGCTCTATCCCGGTTTGTCGCGATCACCGTCAGCACTCGCTCGGCCAGCGGTTGAGTCATTCCGGGGCTCGTGAATTCACTCGGGTCTATATGTTCGTTCAGCAGCAAGACTCGCAGAATGTCTTTTGGTATGACATCGACAACCCGTCTGCCGGGAAACGCTCGCGAAAGAACACCGCTATCACGGAGCCTCGAATAAGCCTTTTCTATAAACCCGTTCTGAACTTCGATGCCGCGTTTGATTACCTCTTCGGTCTTGATTTCAGGGGAGTACGGAGTATAGACCGCTTGTATGACATCCTCGCCCGGTCCGAATCTATTCCCTTCGTTTGAGACAGGATACTTGACCGCGACGACCTTTCCGCCTGCCGGATCGATACACGAGATGTCGGAATTGATTCCGTTTTCACGCCGCATCGACAGGATGAAACCGGGAGTGAGGACCTCAAAACCCGGGTCCCGTTTGATCGCGCGAGCGATCCTGATCGCCCCGTTGGAGTCAAGTATCGCAAGAGCCATCTCACGCCCGACGATTCCGGTCACCGGCACATCCTCGAATCTACGCCGGCTAATCCGCACGCGCCGATAGCCAACCGTGCCTTTGAGCAACTGCACTGACTCCGGCTTTAGCAGTTCCCTGCCCTTTTCAATCTGGGCAAGCAAACCCTTATTCGCATCATGATTGGCATCGTGAGTATTACCGGTGATTGTGAAACCACCGCTGAGGATGGCAAGAAAACAAATAACAATCTTGATCATTTTCAGAGAGGTCTCCCACTTGTTGAAGTAACGCTGCCCAATAGTATCAAGGCGTCCTGTTGAATCTCAATGGTTTTCTACGCCACAAGACATTCGCAACAAAACGACTTTCGGTTCGTCGGCTTGTCATCCTCCGCCGAAACGCTGGTAACAGCTAGCTCAGATTCGTTTCAGGGACGAGCGAAACTGAAATCGGGCGTCAACGAACCATCGCCGTTTCGCACCCGAAGTGTAACGGTTTCGCCTGAACCGATTTTCTTTCCACCCTTCTTAGCGATCAACGATCCTTTTGGGTTGCTGTCGTCATTACGTGTGCCCTGCTCCAGTCCATTGACCAGGATTACGGCGCCGGTGTCGAAGTTCTCACCAGTCACGACAAGTTTTTTGCCCGTTGCAGTCGCGCCCGTTATGCGTGACGTGAACGCGGCGAGCCTGACGCGATATGCGCCGCGCCCGTGGGTGAATGCGAACAGTCGTACAATGCCTTCAGCGTTGGTCAACGAAAGAGATTCCGTAGGCGTGTTCGCAAAGCCGGTGTTCTCGCGCGCCCAGTTAGCGCCGCCGTCGGTGGATACGAAGACGCCGAGATCCGTGCCGACGTAAAGTCGCGATCTGTTCGTAGGATCAATAACAATGCAATGGACCGGAATGTCCGGGATGCCCGTCGGACCCTCACCGTCCAGGGGGGCCCACGTCACCCCGCCATCGGTCGTCTTGTAAATGTGCCGGTCTGCGGGTTCACTCTTACTGTTGAAGCTCGAATAAGTAGCATAAGCGGTGTTCGGATCAACCGGATCAAATGCGACCCACGACACAAACCCAATGCGCGGAAGCGCGAAGTCCCAAACAGTATTCGCATCGGCGGAGAGCGCTGACGCTGTGCGATGAATGGCGCCGATGGACGTTCCGACAATCACACGGTTCCCGTCGCCCGGGAAGATTGCCACTGCGCTGGTAGTTCCGAACAGGGGAGCGCTCGCCTGTGCCCATTGACTTGCACCGTTTGTGGTGCGCCAGACAACGTTGCTCCCCGTCCAAAGCCTCCGCGTATTGCCTGGATCCATTGTAAACGGAACGATGAACATGAATCCGGAATTGGTGATTCCGGTCACGGCGTCGCGAAAAGTGAATCCCCCATCCGTTGATTTTCGGATGGCGAGGTTTTGGAACTCAGCATAGAGAGTATTCGTGTCGTTGGGATCGATTGCGACGTATCCACCATCGCCCCCCATCATCGAGCTCCAGGAGTTCGGCCCTGCGCTATCTGAGCCGCGCAAAGTTCCATTGTCTTGAGTGCCGCCGAAATAACTCCTCCCATCCGGATAAGGTGTGCCGTTATAGAACTGAGTCACCCCGTAGTTATGATTCAACGATGTCCATTGCACTGAACCACCGCCGCCGCTGCAGGGCAGATTTCCGACCGCCGCTCGCGCATTGTCCGTACGATAGATGCCTCCGTCATTGCCGACATACATCGTCGAATTCTGCCGCCCGTTGTAACGCGGATGAAAGACGATCGCGTGCTCATCCGAGTGGAGTCCGGTCGCGAGCCCCCAGTTCGTTCCGCCGTCATCCGAGCGAAAAATCGTGACGCCACCGGCCCATACGCGGTTCTCGTCGAGAGGGTCTACGGCAATCACATTGTCATACCAGCCCTGATGGTTGCTTGTGCTGCCGCAAGCCGAACCCAGGCTTGAAAGCAACAAGGTGTTCAGCTTCGTGCTATCGGTGTTCTTGACCGTCGCCGTCCAGTTGGCGCCGCCGTCGGTTGATTTGAAGACGCCCAGCAAGCCGAGCCGGTAATCGCCCGACCCCAGATTGACCGCAAGCGCATAGACGACATTCTGATTCGACGGTGCGATCGCCAGTGAAGTGCGGCCCATGTTCGGCTCCGCCAGCACCGAAGTCCAGCTTCCGGCGCCCGCCGCATCAGGGTTACGAAAGACTGTGGCCTGGGCGAAGTTGCCAAACGATGCCAATAAGTAATCAGTGGGCGTGTCGGTGCGCATCGCAAGATCGAGACAACTCGAGGCAGGTGACGGGTTCGAAAACGAAAGAGTCCAGCTCGACCCACCGTCGTTGCTCATCCAGACGCCAGTGGAAGTCGCGGCGTACACGCGCAATTTGTTGTTACGGCTAATGACTACGTCGTTAATCAGGAAGAAATTCGAATTGCTCGTGCTCGTCAGCAGAGTCCATGTCGCGCCGGCGTCCGTTGTTTTTAGCATTCCCGCCCCGCGTACCGCGTCGCTGTTTGAAAACCCTTCGCCGGTTCCGGCGTAGATGACATTCGAGTCCGAGGGGTCCATCGCCATTGAGCTGATCGCCAGATTTGGCAGCAGATCATCAAGCGCCCTCCACGAATCCCCAGCATCGGTAGACTTCCACACTCCCCCGGCTACGCCCGCCGCGTACATGATTTCAGGCGTGTTTGGATCAATCAAGATCGAGCGCGTTCGCCCGCCGATGTTGCCCGGGCCAAGTTGGACCCACTGGCTCAACTCCGCTTCTATCGAGAATCCACCACTCGCGCGCAATCGCGAAGCAACTGCCGTCGAATACGAAGGCATGCGCCGTATATGATCCGACGCGCTGATGTAGCGCTCGACGGGGATTGCGGTCTCGCCCGCCGGCGCCCGCTTTTGCTGGTAGTATCGTGCCGCTTCCTCGGGTTGATCCGAGTCATCTTCATTACCACCTACAGCGTTATCCCCTCGCGGCGGCTGCGCAGCGTCGGTTGTTGTTTGGTGAAAGCCCGCCATCATCACCATTAACGCGAGCGTCAGCGAGATGATGGAAAAAAGACAGCGCCTCAACATAGGTACTTCTCCAGTCAAGAATTTTGGGTGCGTACGGGCCAACGCGAAGAGACGTGCTTCGCGTTCGGTTTATTTTAACAAAAATAACGGCGCGACACAGAATTATTTCTAATCGTTGCGCGCTTGCGGGTGTGGCTAAAAACCGGAGTTCACAGGCAGCAACGAATTCATTGGTTACCGAATCCCAACGAATAAATTCGTTACTACGTGGGGGTTGTCCATTGGAAAGTCCGCTTCTAGTCACAACCCGAGCATGCTCAAGCGAATTCTCTAACTAGATTGTGGGTCTTGCGCTTCCGTTCGGTCTGGCGTTGTAGCCAGGGCGATGTCGCACCGCGATGTCGTCACGATTCCGAACACTCACTCGAACTTTCCGATACCCGCCTTTCGAAAGCGGGTTGCTCGGGTAGTAACTGATCACATATACGTGTCGCAGCTCTTCGGCGATCTTATTAGCTACGGTGCTCATATCGCTTATCCGTTCGGCGTCGTACACGGGTCCTCCGCCCGCCGCGGTGATGTCTTTCATGAAATCGCCGCCACCGCCTCTCCGGCGGGGCCACGATTGCACCGCACCCGAAGTCCCCGATCCGTTCGCGGAAGGAGTCGAGCCGCTTATGTTAAACGGGCCTCGGCGTCTGGGCGTTGGCCACGGAAAAGGAAAAGGAAACGGCAGGCGTGGTATCTGATTGCGAGGCCACGAAATCCCACCCCGTCCACCGCCGCCTCCACCGCCGCCACTGCCGGGGTAGCGAAGTCCGTAGACAAGCACATCCGATTCCGAGACAAGGTTGACCGCATCATCATAGCTCGCTCGACTGCTGGTCGTGTCATCTCCGTCGGAAAAGAGGATCAATGCTTTGCGTCCTTCGACGCTGCGAAGCTTTCGATCTACTGTTTCGTAAACTGCATCGTAAACACTGGTGCCGCCGCCCATGTTCGCTCGGCGAATCGCCCATTCGAGTTCGCGTCGATCGCTGGTGAACTCGCTGAGGTAGTGTATGTTTCGATCAAACGAGACCACCATTACGCGATCCTGATTACGCAATTGATGAACGAAAGCTATGGCAGCGTCCTGGATTTCCCTTATGCTTCCGGAGACGCTGGGGCTCACATCGAGGAGAAGGACGACGCTAAAGGGAACCTCCTCGCTGCCGAACGACTCGATCTTCTGTTGAACTCCGTCTTCGAATAGCAAGAAGTCGTTTGCCCTGAGCTGCGGTATATATCGCCCGGACCGATCGCTCACCAAAAGGGGGATGCTGACCAGTGTAGATTCGAGCTTGACCACTTCGTCTTCGCCGCTCTGTTGTTGCTGAGCGCCGCTTCCCTGCTGATTAGGATACGGTTTGCCGGCTTTGACGTCCTGCGAGCCGTTCTCGTCGGACGTTTGAGAATCAGACGGACGACGTAGCACGGGAGGCCGCGAACTCTGCGTCGCTCCATCGTTGCGTGAGTCAGCTGGCCGACGAAGCACAGGAGGCGACCCTCCTGAACGATTGGTCCGCGCTGGATCAGTGCTACCCGTGGCCGAGGGGTCAGCCGTCGCGCCCGAATCAGCGCCAGTAGAAGTTGAAGTCGACCGGTCTTGAGGATATTGCGGATACTGGCGCGAGTCCCTTTGTCTGGCCGGCTCGTTTTGTCTGGCCGGCTCGTTGCTCGAATAGCTCGGGCGCTGCGAATTGGTTTGGGGCGCACTATCGGGATTCACATCGCGAGTGGTTCCAACTCGGTGGCCCTGGCCTCGAAGCGGCGGACGATCAAAAGCGGGAGCATCACGTTCATGCCTTGGCTCGCCCGAGTCTCGAAGCGGATCAGTCGTCGATTCGCCCGCCGGCTGCGCAGTTGGCTCAGGAGGTGGCTGACTTGATTTCGAGGATTGCTGTTCTGTCGACTTATCGTTGGATGCCGGTTTCGAGGATTCGGCGTTCGTTCCCTGATTAGAGTCCGGAGCCGAGTTCTGGGTGGACCTGTCATCGCCCGTAGAATCCTGGGAGCCGGGAGGCTTCATCGGCTCGCCGTTCTTACCACGGCGGACGCGCTGCGTCGTATTTTGAGCTTGCGGAGTTCCGGATTGGGCGAGAGCCGCCGGAAGTAGTGTTATCAAAAGCGCTGTGATTACAGCAGCAGCAAGCGTCGACCGTACAGCTGTAAGACTCATTGGAGAACTCCAGTGCCGTTTTGATCTAAGCGGATTGGTTCGCTCAAGCAAGTCAGGCGGTTGAGCTTCGGGCTGCGCGTTTTGACGTCTATGCCTCGCCGCTCGAACCATTGACTTGGATGTTTCGAGATTCGTCAAACGTAGCCCGAAACCTCAGCAATTTTATTCCGCGCGGGTCCGCCGTACTGGTTCGGTGGGACAGTATTTCGAGTGTCACAGGCGTTGCTTAATGACCTCCGCGTGCTTTGCGGTCCCTTGCGACTTTGCGCTGCGTATTGGGTCTTACTCCTTCAATACGCAGCGCAAAGTCGCAAAGGACCGCAAAGCACGCGCAGGCCTGAACCGGGAAGCCTACAAGCCAGAGACCCAATAGCAGAACACTACTGGAAATCGTGATTATGGAAGTGTGCCTGGCTCTATGTTATATTCTGCGCGTCAACTGGCCCCTGCAAGCCGTTCCCGGAGTGGGGGCTCACGCAATGTCAGAAGGTGCTTCTTTCAGAAAATCTCCTGCTTGAAAGCCCTTGGTTGAAAGATTGAAGCCGAGTTCCAAAAAGGCCTTGTCTGCTGGATATGTTCGGACCGGAGTTGTTTTCACCTCCGGATCCGGGAGATAGAGCGCGTATGAAAACCAGCTATACGGGGCGAGCAGTTCAATTCGCAGCCGTTGCTGCTACATATCTCGTAGCAGCAAAGCTCGGGTTGTCACTGGCGTTCTTGCACACCAGTGTCTCGCCGGTATGGCCGCCAACTGGTTTTGCGATAGCCGCGGTGTTGTGGTTGGGCTACCGAATCTCGCCGGCGATTCTTTTGGGCGCATTCCTCGCGAATCTGGCGACGGGTGTGCCGGTTGGCACCGCCGGCGGAATCGCAGTGGGAAACACCCTGGAAGCCGTGTCGGCGGTATTTCTCCTTCATCGATTCATCGGAGACCGCAGCCCTTTTCATCGCGCCCAGGACGTTTTGAAGTTTGTGGTTATTGCCGGGATGATCAGCCCGGCGCTGAGCGCAACGATTGGTAATGTGAGTCTTTGTTTGGGCGGCGCCGCGCTCTGGCAGAATTACGGACCGCTCTGGTTGACGTGGTGGCTTGGAGATGGCTCCGGCGCTCTGGTTGTTGCTCCGCTACTCCTAACATGGATCGAAAGACCCCGAGACAGGTGGTCCTCACGTCGCCTTTTAGAGGTAGCACTGATGCTATTGGTGCTGGTATCCGCCACTTCATTTGTCTTCGGAGGATTTGTCCTTAGAAGTATCGGTCATTATCCGATAGCACATCTTACGATTCCCATTGTGCTGTGGGCAGCCTTTCGGTTCGGCCCTCGCGGCGCGGCTACGTCGATTGCGCTGATGTCAGGAATAGCAATTTGGGGAACGACCCGGGGATTCGGGCCATTCGCGCACCAGGACCCCAATGAAGCGCTTCTTCTGCTGCAAGCCTTTGTAGTATCGACCACAGCTACCGCCCTGATCCTCGCCGCGCTTGTCACTGAACACAAGAGCGCGCGGGATGACCTGACTTTCCTCGCTTCTATCGTTGGCTCGACGGATGATGCGGTCATCGGAATGACGCTGGATGGCGTGATCGCCAGTTGGAATAAGGCGGCGGAGCGGATATACGGATATCTGGCTTGCGAAGTCATCGGGCAAAAGATCTCTATTCTGCATCCGCCTGAGCGTGCTGCGGAGGCGGCAACGATTCTCGATACTCTTAGGACCGGGCATCCAGTTGAACATTACGAAACAGTTCGAATCCGAAGAGACGGCACGCGCATCGATATGTCGCTCACCATCTCACCCATTAGAAACGAGTCAGGCAGGATCGTCGGCGCCTCGACCATTGCGCGCGACATCACCGAACGCAAGCGCGCCGAGCAGGCGCTGCGCGCCAGCGAGGATCGGTTCCGCGCCATCGTAGATAATTCAACGGCTTTTATTTATGTAAAAGACCTTCAGGGCAGATACATCGTGATGAACCGGCGCGGTCTGCCACCTGGGGGTTCACCTGGGATCAGGTTGCGGGAAAGACTGATCACGAGATTTACGCAAGGGACATCGCGGACGCGTATGTTCAAAACGATCAAAGAGTCCTGGAAGCCGGAATGGCAATTCAATCCGAAGAGCCTGGCGTTGAACCAGACGGCCAGCACACTTACCTGACGGTGAAATTCCCGCTGCGCGGCGCGGATGGTGAGCCCTACGCTATTTGCGGGGTCTCGACAGACATCACCGATTTGAAGCGTATTGACGAACAGCGCGAGCATCTCCTGCTCAGCGAGCACGCCGCTCGTACCGCGGCTGAAGCGGCGAATCGAGCCAAGGATGAGTTTCTGGCCCTTGCATCGCACGAGCTCCGCACACCATTGAACGCGATCGTTGGCTGGATAGAAATACTGCTGAAGACACAATATGACGAGGCACTCTACAACCGAGCCTTCGAGGTAATCAGTCGCAACGCAAACGTTCAGGCTCGAATCATTGAAGACATTCTCGATGTCTCGCGTATCGTCGCTGGAAAACTTCAACTCGACAGCCGCCCGCTGGACATTGCCGCCGTGATTCAAGCGGCCGTTGCCGCAATACTTCCCATGGCCGAGGAGAAAAAGATCCGGATTCACGAATCGATCCCATCGCCCTGCGATCCGGTCTTTGCTGATTCCCAGCGGCTCCAACAGGTCTTATGGAATCTGTTCTCGAACGCGATCAAGTTCACGCCGGTGGGCGGAGAGATCGAGATCAAGCTCGAACAGGCCGGCTCAAACGCTGTGATAAGCGTCACGGATACCGGAGAAGGAATACCGAACGAGTTTCTGCCTTACATTTTTGATCGTTTCAGCCAGGCGGACAGTTCAACTTCGCGAAAGCACGGCGGGCTTGGGCTGGGTCTCGCGATAGTTCGGCACCTCGTTCAATTGCACGGCGGCTCCGTAGAGGCTTTCAACTCATCGAATGGATCAGGATCTGAGTTTCGCGTTACCCTGCCCTGCGTAGTCGAGGCGTTCCGCGAAACTTCGACCCAGCACGCCACGTCCGAGAATGGACAACCAAGACTCGACGGCTTTCGAGTGCTGATTGTTGATGATGACTCGGACTCGCGAGAAGTGCTTGCGTTCGAGCTCGCGTTCCGCGGCGCTCAAACAAAAACCGCGGCTAACGTCCAGGAGGCGCTGGAGCTGTGGGATTATTGGGAACCGAATGTGCTTGTGTCCGACATAGGCATGCCGGTCGAAGACGGGTACGACTTGATCCGAAGAGTTCGCGCTCGAAACGGAAGTCAGATTCCCGCAATAGCCTTGACCGGCTACGCGAGCAGCGAAGACGCCGCTCGCGTTTTGGCGGCCGGCTATCAGCTTCATCTAGCAAAGCCGCTTCACCCGAGACAGCTTGTCGAAGCAATCGCGTCCTTTGCTAAAGCAGCGCACTCAGAAGCTAAGATAGCCATTATACTGCCGTGTGAGATCCTGTTAGAACCATGAAAAACTTGGCTTCCTTGTATCCCTTTCAAGCTTCGTCGATTATTCGGCAATCGTAGTTTCCTATAGACACCTGAGCCTTCGATGGCGCTCAAAACATCAGAGCCTTGAGCGGAAGTTAGCGCTATACACTTTTTCTATTAGTTCTTTCTTCCAGGTATCTGGAACTCGTGTCCAGGTCTTGCCGCCGTCGCGCGTACTAAATGACTCCGGCTCGACTCGGAATCCAAACGCCCAACCGCGATTATTATTTGTAAAGACAATCTTATCAAAGAAGGTCGGAAGATCATGATCATTTAGAACCGACCATGTCTCGCCCCCGTCTTCCGTATGTAAGATTTCGTCTCCGGCAACCCATCCTTCTAGTGCGTTAAGAAAGTAAATGGATGATAAACGAGTCGCCTTCCCAGGCTGGTATTGGATAACCCAGTTCTCACCACCGTCGTCCGTCTTTAGAATGTTGTTTTGTTTATCGATACCCCAGCCGTGTCCTCCGGTAATAAAAGTCAAAGTGGCTGGCAGGTCCAACACCGGCATCGTCTTCCAGGTCTTTCCCCCGTTATTGGTACTAAGAAAAACCGGCATCCATTGGAATGCCGGACTCCCTTTCCAAATTCCGCCGATCGCCCAGCCGTGAACAGAATCAACGAACAAGATTTTGTTCAGATTATAGGTGGTACTGCTGTCTTGCTTCAGCCAGGTTATTCCTGCGTCTGAGGTGTGATAAATCACTCCGTGTGCTCCTGCACTCCAGCCATTGAATTGATCACTAAAAGCTAGGCTGGAAAGGTCACGCTCGGCTTTGAAGGATTGTTTCCAAGTTGTGCCGCCGTCAGTAGTGTGGTAAAGAAAATTGCCATCGGCGATTAGCCAGCCGGTACTCGCTTCTGTAAAGAACAGGTCCTTAACGATCTTGATTGAATTGGGTATCACAGCATTTACTATCTGCTCTCCCTCGTAATGAAGCAGGAGTCCCTGTAACAACCAAATGGACCCGCCCACCCAGATATTACCGCGACCGTCCGGTGTGACTCCTTCGTAGTAGATTCCAAGCACCGATTTTGAGGATCGATGGAGCGTTTGTTCGGTGTCCTGGCCTTTTGCCGGGGCCTCGGTTTTGACCGGCTTATTGATCTGTCCGAAACAAGGAACCACAGTCAATACCGCCGTCGCGAATATCAAAGGCACACTTGACTTTGTCATGTCTGGTTCTCCACGGGTCACTCGCAGTGACTTTGAATCTGACTGTTCAGATACAGAGAGGCCTCCGGGATCGTTTTAAAAGTCTGGTTAGTTCCGGCCATTCTTGCCGCCGTATTTGCCAAAACAATATCGTCGAAGTTCGGGATTAGGTGGAGCGATTCGTGAAGAGTCTGTTGTGCTGCCTCGATCGGACCAAGATCGAAGAACTCTTTGTGCCATGTCAAGGTAACATCAAATCCAACCCAGGTAGTTTCGCCAATGGTAATAACGTTGCCGTGTTTGCCAGGTACATCATCGGCACTAACGATGGTTGAATTCAGGGCAGTTGCATATAAGTTTAGCGCATAATCGGGACTTGGCGGAGCCAAATAGAAACGAGGCGTTAACGGGCCAATCTGACCCCTATCTACGGGGTCTTGCGCAACTTGACTAGTCAACTGCATAAGCGCCGCCATGAATTCACCACATTCCTCCTTCTTGAGCATCTCGGCTGCTTTTTCCTTTGCCTTGTCTTCGAATTGACGCTGTTTGCGCAATTTTTCAGCTAGTTTGGCGATCTGGTCTAACGCGACGCTGACATCCACAAAAGGCATGGTCACGCTTATGTTCCCCAGCGTGGCGGCATCATTGTCTACCCAAAAATAAACGCAGGAAATCTGAAGGATTAAGTCGGGCAACCAAGAAGCGGAGCATAAGAACTCCCACTGCAGGCCAACGGGATCGATACGAGTGACGGGATCATTGCCCACATAACTATATCGATTAAAGCTCTGCGGGTTGGGGGTCTTGCCACCAGCCGGGTCGACACTCATGAATCTTCCGATGCTGGCTGAGTATTGCCTGTTTACGGCATAGTCCGTGTTACTGTCAGAATCTCTATCATAACTCGTAAAGTGGCGCTTCTCCTGCGCGCCGCTCTCGCCAAAACCCTCTCCAAATGGTAAGTGCGCCATCCGCCCTATCACATTTCCGTTCGCATCAAGCACAAGCCTTTCGCTCAGGCGATCGCTCACGTACCAGTTGATAACTCCGCTTCCCACTCGGGCAATAAGCCTGTTTCCGGAATAAACATAATTGTAGATCGCTGCTCCTGTCGTTGCATCGTTTTCGGCAATGACTTGGCTTCCTTCCCAGACGTAGTGGGTTGAAGTGCTCCCGGCTACCTTCTTGATTCTCCGATTCTCGTAGTCGTACGCATAAGACGCTGTCGCTCCGGCGTCTACTCCCTTCAATCGATTCTCGGCGTCGTAATCATATGCGTGAACTCCATCATTGGTCAGATTCCCGTTCGCATCATAGCTGTAGCTCGTGTTCGCGGCCGGTCCCCATGCCTCTAACTCTGTCACCCGGCTGTTGCTGGCGAGCGCGTTGGTTACATTCACCCTTATCTTACTTGTGGTGATCTGGGAGAAACTGAGCTTCTTCCAAACTTTGTTGTTGCCGGTAATGCTACCACCTGACACCGTTGCCCAGCTTATTCCGTTCCAGTACTGTACCTGAAAATCGACGATGCCATAGTTGCTGAAAGTCATGCTCTCGGTCGGCTCCGACGGACTACCAGAGTTGTCTTGAAGGGTGAACACATCCATCTCGTCGATCGCCTCTGCTCCGCTGAAATCCACTTCTATCCAGTCGGGGTAACTGCTTGCGGTCGCATCATTCCAGCCTCCGCCGTTGCCCCAGTTCACTCCTTTGCGGTCTCCGTTGATTGCCGCCGATGCCGGATAAGAACTGCTAAAAGTGGATGATGCGATAGCAGTTGATCCGTTGGATGCGAGCGCAAAATTAGTTCTCCCCGGAGCCGTTGACTGAATCCTGTTGGTTGGGACCCCTCCGCTTTGCTGCAAATTAATTGTCTGAATCTGATTGCCGCCTGAAGTCGCATCCCACATTCCGGTGCGATTGTTCCATCGGTCGTAAGCAAATCGGCGCTGCGCCGAGGAACCGGAGGTCGCCTGATTCGAAGTTACGAGCCTGCTCAGATCGTCATATGTATATGCGGCGCTCTCGGCCGTGCCGTTAATAGTTCCGCTGATCGACATCAACTGAGCTGAGTCACCGGCTGTCGATCCCGTCCCACTCTGATCCGCCGACGCTTGATAACCGTAATTCAAGTTCAACAAGCCATTCGTCGTGCCGCCCGTTTGTGTTGCGGTTTGCGAGGTCAACTGGAGCCGATTTGCATCGTATCCATAGCTTTCCGTGGCCACGTTCCCAAGGCTCACTCCCGTGACTTCACCGGCTGAATTGTGTGTGATGTTGTTAACGTAGGTGCGATATTGATCAGCCAGTGAGCTAAGTCTACCGGTGTTGTCGTGCGCAATGTTGAGCGTCCTGCCGGTCACGGGATATATCATCTGGGTCATCTGGTTAGCGGTGTTGTATTGATAGTTGACTGCATAGCTCTGTCCGTCTCTGCTCCACGTCCGCGAGCTTACCCGTTTCAAGTCGTCATAGGCCAAGCTCTCGGTATAGGTTGCGAGGGGCCCGGTCATTGTGGTTGACAGCAGCAGACCTTTCGTCGCGCTCGTCTGCGAGTTGTCGTAGCTGTAAGCAACATTGTTTGTCGGAGCAACTCCAGGCGCCCCGCTCGTGTTATAGGTAACCGAAATCAGTCGATTGAGACTGTCGAAGCCATTGGTGGTTATAACTCCGCGCGCATCGGTTTTCGCGGCGATTGCGCCGAAGTCAGTGTAACTATACTTCGTAGTCCAATATGTCCCCGTTCCATCATTAATCGTTGCGCTCATCTCGGGAATGCGCGCGAACAGCAGATTTCCCTGAGCGTCGTATTTGAAGGCGCGTGACTGGTTTCCCTGATTTACCCCGGTCAGACGATCAGCAATGTCATAGATGTAGGTCGTCTCCTGCGTCAAATTCCCTGTTGAAATATCCTGCTCGGTGACTCTTGTCACTCTTCCGAGACTGTCGCTTTCTCGTTTGATCTTTCGATTCACTTGATCGGTCACCTGCACGATGTTACTGCCAGTGTAGGTGTTTTGAACAGTGTTACCATCTGGCTGAGTAGTTACCGTCACTCTACTGAGTTGATCATATTGGTAAGTTGTCGAAGGTCCGGGGGCTCCACCTTGCGGGAAGGGGTTGGTCCGCGACAGGCGACGCCCCATGCTATCGTAAGAATAATTAGTCTGCGCTCCATACACATCGACCGACGAAGTCAACTGACCCCAGCCATCGGAAACCTCTGAAGTTGAGACATTCTTATTCACTCCGCCTTCGTTGTAGCTGAGTATCAAAGAAGTTTACTCGCCCAACAAATTGTACGCGATCGTGGCTGTCGCTCCCGTTGGTGAAGTGAAACCAGTCGGTTGCTGTGCTGAATCATAACTGTAGCCGATTGTTTGGCCATTATTATCAGTCTGACTTGTTTCGGCTAGCGTATTGAAGTCGTAACTCGCAGTCGTTGTCAAATAGATCCCCGACGTATCTCCAGTAGTCGTCTGAGAGGATCTGGACCAATACGTCGCTTCGCTCATCGTGAAGCTCTTCTGATTACAGCAGGACACCTGAGCCTTGGTCACTCCACCGAACACGTCAATCTTACTGCTGCGAGTTACCCCGCCACCACTAAGATCGCTGTAGGTCGTTACTCCAGTCAGATTTCCGCGTGCAGTCTTGGTCATGTCGTAGCTTGACAGATGACCCGGCGGCGCGGCAGTCCCTCCATAGTTCTCCATTCCGCCCATCGCGCCGTAGGCGTCATACCCGACAACCGTTTTCGTGACCAGAACATCGTCCGCGTCGTTTGTGTCCTGCAACGCATCATAAACATCACTTTCTGTTACGAGATTGCGGACGTACTCGCTGAGGTACGGCTCCCAGTTGACGTAGCTGTAGTGCGTCCGCCGGCGCACGTTCCACGCTCCGCTAATCTGATATCCATAATCTCGTTTGTTAACGACGTTGCCATAGCTGTCGTAATCAAAGTCAACTTTCGTTTGTTCGCCGACGTCGTCATTAGTGATGATAGACTGAATCGCAGTCGAGCCTCCTGGATCAGTCGTCATCGTACTGACTGTCTTTGTTAGCGTTGTGTTCGTGCTGCTTCGTAGTTCCTTATCGGGCCCGTGGAGAATCAGCTTAGTCCCATCAGGCCTCGTGACGCTGCTATCCGTGCCATAGGTATAGACCGCGTCGTTCGGCGTTCCACTCTCAGTCCGATGAGTGAACGTCGGCCACAATACTTGGGTGCCTCCCTGCGGGTAGTCATAAGTAACCGTTGCCGTGCCGCCGCTGCTCGTGGATACAATGTTGTAAATCATCCCGTAGCCCGAATACGTGAAATTGCACGTTGGCCGCTGAGGTATCGTCACTCTTTTGACTGCTGAAAAACTTGACGGCATATTCTCGATAGGATTGCTCAACAAAAAGCTCGGGTTCATCGTCACCGACTGATATTCCAGGCTGACCGTTCCGGCTGGCGTCGTGATCGAGGTGAGGTTCGTGCTGTTGGGCGTATCGTAGTGAAACTGAATCACTCGCCCAAGAGTGTCGACAACGTAATTGACGGCCATCGGAGGGAAGTTCGTCTCCCAATGATAGGCTATTTGAACATAGTTGCCATTTGTGTCGGTGATCTGAGTCGGCAGCAGTCGGTTATTGACCTTGCCGATCGTGACCGCTGTTCCGTCATTGCCATAGAGCGTACCACCAAGCGCATTGCCGGCATATGTGGTGTGCGAGCCATCAGTTGTCTGAAGCAAATTTGCACCAGTATCGGAACCAATCCCCAGATCGTGGCGCGTTCCGTTTGGATCTATAAGCATGTACCTGTAGCCACTTGCAGTGTTCGTGTAGGTAATCCTGCCAAAACCGAGCGAGAATCCCGGACTCGGCCAACTCTGAATTGGATCAAATGCGTAGACGTTTGTATTGCCATTTGGATCAAAGTACGTTCCCCACACGCTGCTGTTGTAATAGAGCAGCAGACCGGTGGCGAGTCCTCGTCCTCCCAGACTCACGATCGGAATCGGCAATTCAAAGTTGGTTCCCGGCATCACCGGTCCGAGTCGCGTTGGCTCAAGCGCGGTGAACGGCGGTGTGCCTATTTGGCCCGCTGCATTTGGATTGTCGCCCCACGTGTTGAACTGCGCATGAGCAGTCGGCATCAAACGATCCATCAACGACGCAAGCACTCCGCTCCCGTTGTCTCCATCTCCGATAGACGAAACAAGGCTCTCCTGGTCCGCTCGCCATTGCGGATCCGTTTGCGGCGTGCGGCGAATCGATCTGATCAAAACCGGAGCCGCCTGAGCTGCCGCTCCCGCGCGAGCGGTCACTATCACCATTCCCGGACCAAGCATAGTGGCGCGCCCCGACTCATCAATCGTGAGCTTGTTTGTGTCCGAGGATTCCCATTGGAACTTCGCGCCGTGCACCGAGTCGCCCCGAATATCCGAACCCATCGCAACAAATGTTACGGTCTCACCGATATAAGCTACCATCCTGTGCGGCGACACAGCGATGGTTGCCACTCGCCCGGTGCGTTCAGCCATACTGATCGGCCGCGAAGCACCGACATTGAAAGGCCAAAACGGGAGCACCGGCAAGGGTATCATTATTGGCGAATACGGAATGACAACGACGGGTACCGATCGTAGCCACCTGACCATCGATGAAAGGTCGGCAACGGTAGAGCTAGCCATCGAGCCGACTTCAGAAATTGGGCCAGTGATCGCTCCGAAGGTTACCTTCGGTGAGGGCCAGATCAGAAGGTTCAGGATTATTGCGTAACAGGCAACGGCACGAATGGGTCGTCTAGTAAACAGCTCTCGGGAGCTGGCGCGCCCGCGCAGACGTTGTCCCTTAATTCGACGCCGCTTAGATGTTTCCGAATCAGGCCTTAAAACTAACCGAACGGCTACTTCGAGGCAGGGTGCGAGAAAGGGAGAATGTATGGAAACCTCCTCGGCGAGTTAGACCCTCGCTTCACCCAGAATGTCTACGACTTCGAGGGAAATCGGTATGGTGTAACGACACGTCTCCCGACCTCGTTGACCTTATTTAGGAAGTGTAAGAATCCGAGTACGGGTCCTCGGTCACGGGTATCAAAGACGGGCGGTATGATATTGCTAACAGATTACCGTGTCAAGAAAAATCGTTGTCGCAGTGAGAGCCTTCTCACAATATTTTGTCGGACGCCGGCTTTATGCTTTTTCCAAACCAACAGCGTACTGCTTGATTTCAGGCTCTCACTACTATGGCGCACTTGTGAATTGTTCCAATCTCAACCCGGTGGGCGCGAGGTACTTGGTCGTGAACCCCATCTTTTCTCCGGGCGAGGTGGTCAGTCTCGCGGATTTTAGGCCTCACACACAGCTGCTAGCCACTAAGCGCTCTAATGTTCCACCGGAGTCTTTACCTTTACTGATATCGGGAAGGAGCCAGACGGAGGCTGCCGCTTTAAGTTTGCAATTGCTGCTTGAATTGACGGATGGATATTCCAATCCTTGTTCTCTTCTGCCTTCAGTAAGCTCTCAAGAAAAGGCAGCGCAGTCTCATCACCGATGTCTCCGAGGACTTGTAATGCCTTCCGCTTGATCGCGAAAGCCTTTTTTTCGATTTCCCATTTCTCTTCAGGATCCAACACTGTCTGGGCGTCCCCTTCAGCCTCTGCTTCCTCGTCGTCAGCACTCACTAAGCTAGACGTTGGGTCGAAGGTGATACGCAGAATCGCTGACACCGGGCTCCAACGTAGTGTTATGGCAATCAACGAAGCTCTCGCGGGGGGCCTTTGCGGGCGGAGGCCCGGACAAAAACGAAATAAGGCGAATTCTCAGGATCAACCCGCAAACTCAGGATCAGTTTTCGATCTCAGATGAATTGATGTTATAGGTTTGCATCAGCCTCAAAACATCCTGGCGAACGGAATCCCACTTCACCGCAATCGAGTCTGCCGCGCGGCTCGTTGTGGTCGTGATTACACGGTCAGTTCTTCGTGCTTGTCTCGCGAGCGCCAGCGTAGCACCATGCATACTTTGTCTATCGCGAAGCGACGTCGCTAACCTGGCATAAAGCTGCGCTGAATTCGCGAAGCCGTCTATCGCAAACAGCAGTTCTATTTCCGGATCACGGTACTGCGAGGCGTTCTCAACTTCGATGCCGCTGCCCGTCATACGAACGCCGTAGGCTCGCTGATATTCGGCGAGCAGATCCTCGGCTTTGCGTTGGAGGGCAACGCTGGCGGAGGACCCCGACCCGGTTGACGCTGCGCTTCTGTCCGGGCCAGTATCGCCGCTGGCTCCTAAGGTAATCGCCTGATCGCCGCCCGCAGAGTGAATCACGACGCGCCTCACATATTGCACTCCGTCTCTCGCTGTGAGCTCGATACGTCCTCTGGTCAGGACTTGCGTCACCATCCCCGCCGGTTTGACCGCCCTTGCGTATACCTCCAGTGTATCGCCGTTTACTACTTGTTCACCGAACCAACGCCATCCGCCTGAGTTGGCTTGAGTGGTGATCAATACATAGATCGCCCCGTCTCCGGTTCGATTGGCGGTCGCCGAAAGAACTGTCGCCATTACTGCGTCCGATGTCGGAGCGCTTTCTCTCCTGGGCCCCCTTGGACGATCGGGCGTTCCGCGATCCGGAGTTCCCCGATCGGGAGTTCCTCGATCGGCTACGGTTGCGGCGCCCACTATGCCAAGACTCTTTGCGGTTTGAGGATCAAGATCGCCGGTTTCCGAGAGTCGATGTTCCTTCTGATATGCCCGCAGCGCGCTTGACGTTCGCGGATTCATAACTCCATCCGATTCTCCTTCGTAGTAGCCCTGATCCTTCAACGCAATTTGAGCCCTGCGGACCATCTCTGGCGATGAGAGCGGAAGTGAAGCCCTTCCCGCTTGATCATCAGAATCAGAGCGAGATTCGGGCTCAGAACGCTCCGGACGATCGGGAACATCGCCTCGCACGCCAGCGGGGTCGGTCCTCTCCGGCCGATCGCGAGGTTGATCAACCTGTTGGTTTGGCGGCTGATCAGGTCTCTGGTCAGGTCGCAGATCGGGCGGCTGATCCTGCTGGTTATCCGCAGTCGGGGCTGTTTCTGAAATAGCGCCCTCTCTTATCACTAGCGGCTGCTTGAGCTGTACGCCAAAGGGAGTGCCCGCAGAAACCTGAGCCTCTTCACCTTTCGCAAGAAGAACGCCTGCGACTCCGGCGCCTGCGCCCGCTACACCTCCCAGAACCGCGCCTTTGCCTCCGCCGGCGATTCCGCCAAGAACGGCGCCAATCGCTCCGCCGCCGCCTATGAAGACGGCGGGCCGGTTGTTACCTTGTCCCGACACGCGACTCTCGTCGTCGATATGGCGCCGAGTTTCCGGATCAGATGAGGTTAGACCTCCAACAAGACCCAGGCGGCTGCCGTTAGGGAACACGAGGTCGTCGAAGTCGATGCCTATCGTACCGGACCGGTTCATCCGTTTCGCCGGCGTAACTTGAGTAACTCGGCCCTCGACGATCGTTCCCGCGGGGATTACAGTTTGGCCATTGACGTAAACGGGAACCGTGACTGTAGCGATGAACTTGTCTCCGACTCTAGCCGTTCGCGAGCTGAGCGTGCTGTTCATTTGAACGCTGATGACAGTGTCGGAAGGCAATGTCCATGCTCGATCCGCGGACTGCTGCGAACTGTAGCGCGGCCGGCTGTCCTGGGCTTGCGCGCTGCAACTCAACGGATGAACCGCGCCGACAACAAGCGCAAGGCTCATGATCAAAATAAGGTGCTTCTTCGGTTTCATCGAACTACCTCCGTGGCGTGTGGCCAATTCCTGCGATTGGTTCATCCGATATGACGATGGACAGCGACGCTTTTGTTGTCCGCCTCCGCAAACTTAGTCAGGGGCAATTTCACTGACGCCGTTGTGCCCTCGCCTGTTCTGCTCAGTACTCCCAGGTCACCGCTATGCAATTCGGCAATCTGTTTTGCGATTGCCATCCCGAGACCTGTTCCCTTTTCCTTTGTAGTGTAGAACGGCTCGAACAAACGTTTTAGCGTCTCGCTATCCATCCCACAGCCTTGATCTATGATGTCCACCAGAATATGGCCGTCGCCGTTCGCGCTCGTTCTGAGCTCCACCGAGCTGTTCGGTTCGCTGGCTTCAACTGCATTTATTATCAGGTTGAGGAACAGCTTTCTCAGTTCCGTCCCGTCATACTGGCCGGAAGGAAGGTCGGTACTGTATTGCTTGCTTATGCGCATCTGTTTGGCGTTTAGTCGATCGGCGACCATGGGCAAGAGTTCGTCCAACAGAGAGTTTATGTTGATCTCGGTGCGGTTTAATTCCTTCGGTCTCGCGAACTCCGAAAGCTGCGCTACAATCTCACGGAGGTGGTCGACGCTGCGCTCTATCACCTCGATCGTCGACAAATCGTTCGCCTGGTTTGTAGCCGCGAGCCGCTTCAGAAACTCTGTAGCAAAGCGAATACTCCCCAGCGGATTCTTGATCTCGTGAGCGATCTGCGCGGTCATTTGCCCAACCGCCGCCAAAGCTCGATTACGTCGCAGCTCCGTCTGTGCTCGAGCCGTTTCAGTCACATCTACGAAAACAACGATAATCCCGTCGCGCTGACCAGCGATCATCAAAGGCGACGTAAACACATCGAATAGATTGACGCCCAGATCGACCCTTCCGTAGTAGCGGTTGCCCGACTTTGGCTGCTCGAGCTGTTCCGACACCGCAGCCAGCAAGGAAGGATTTTCTCGAAACAGGTTTCTGTAGTTCTCACCGCTTCGCGATTCCGCCCCAACGACCGGCAGAGCGCGAAAGGACTCGCTTACCGTCTTTACGATTCCGTCTTGTCCGATCACTACCACACCTGATACCAGGCTATCGAGCAGTGATTGAAGGTAGTCTCTCGCCTCCGCCGTTCCGGCGTAAGCGCCGCTCAAGGCCAGCAGGTTTCTCCGGATCTCATAAAGCGCAAGCGCAGCTACTATGATGCCGACCAGCAAAACAGCACCAGTTGCCAGGATTATTCTCTTGCGGGCGCCCGCGCTCATCTGGTGCGCTTGATCGTTACTTCGCACTCGCTCTTTGTCGACCGCTGCGTCGAGCGCTCCGAGCGCATCGACCATTCGCTGCCTGTTCTCATGCCAGCCTGCGTCGTTTTCGTCTTTCGCATCCATCCCTGACCAAAACTCCTGGTACGCCTTTTCAAACTCCTGCCATTCGGGCCAGTCGACGAGGGAAGATCCGTGCCCTTCCGCGATCTCGGCGTCCATCTCCTTTTTTAGATCACTTAGCCTGTGCCTCGCGGGAAGCCCCAGCAACCAATTTGACCTGGTCCCAACCACCGTCCTGGCTTCCGGAACAATTTTGCCGGCCGTCTCCGAAAGATTCAGAACCAGACGAAGATGGCGCTCGCCTATGTCATCCACCAGCACACTCTCCCTCTCGAGCTGCTCAACGCTATGGACCGCGCGGTAACCGACTCCCACTACCAAAAGGAGCAACACAAAAAATCCAAGAAAGAGCACGTTTCGAACCAGCGATTCGACACGTTTTGCTGGACCAAGCAGCCGTTCTTCAAGCTTTTTCAAGCGATCTATCATGAAGCTCAAGCTCTCCGATTGACTTTGTAAAAGCGTCCCTTCATTAGGATTATCAGAGTTTGAATGTTATCACCTCCAGGTTTCTTTCGAAACTCGGGTGCTCTTGTCTCGCCCGCCTCAGCCTCGGAAGTGTTCTTACCATATTGATTTCCGCCGCGCCTCTGTGTATAAGTTACCTCGCGAGAACCCTCCGCAGCATCGGTGCGTCGTTCCAGTGCCCCGACTATATAGACTTCTCAACCCTCTAAAGCGTTACGTCCAGTTCGGCACAATTGGTAAGAGTATGGTTATCGTCCTCATCATTCTGGCGGCAGTATTCGTGGGAGTCCTTGGAGCGCATGCCTACAAGCAATTCAAGATCAGAGAGCAGCAACGCATGAACCAGAATGAGTATGACGTTGCGGTCACGCTGTGGGAGTACGCCCGTCTAGTCAAGCAACAAGTGGATAACACCGCCCGACAAGGCACAGGCGTATTGGACTTCTCGACAATCACTGTCCCACACAGTCAAGGTTATAGGATTTCGCTAGAGCTTATCGGCGGCTACTTCAGAATCTATGCGGTGCCTTCCAGGTACAACAAAACCGGCCGGCTCTCGTTCCTGACCGACAACACGCTCAGCGTCAGGGCGTCAGATCGAGCCGGACAGCAATCCACCAGTGAAGATCCGGAGTACAAGGGCGATCAGGGCTAGACCACGTCCTCGCAGAGTTCCTTATGAAAATCAGGGCAGTAGAAAACAAGGCGCGCCTAGCCATACTGGTTCTGATCCTCGCGCTGCTTCTGCTCATCGTTCTCAGCATGGCGCTCTTCTCCCACACCGGCGGCCAGCTCAGATCTCCTGTCATCGTTTATCTTTTCAGCTCTCAGATCATCGCTCTTGTGTTTGGCATCGCCCTGGTGTTCCTGCTTGCGCGATGGCTCCTGAGGCCATACAGACGAATGGTCGAGGCGGCTCGCGGAAGCCCGGTTCGAGCTGCTGTAACGATGACCGAGGGCGAATTCGTAGCTCAGACGTTTCAGGCTTTGGTCGAGCGGCTCCAGGCAAATGAGAAAGAGCTAGCGCGGCTTCACACGCTCGAGCGACGCCGCGCGGAACGGTCCGAACGTTTCAGCGAACGGTTGGTCGCGAACATCCCCTCGGGATTGATCACCATCGACTCACGCGGATTGGTGACCTCGGTCAACGCTCACGCGATGAAGATTTTCGGCATCGGCGAGGCTGCAGCGGATTCCGCGCGCGGGCGCCGCTTCCACACCGGCGAGCTCTTGTCCCCGCTCGTCGACTATCACTCCTTCTTCAACTCTTCTCCTAAAATTGCGGCCATGATTTCCGGCTGCCTCGAGAGTGCCGCCAATTTTAGACGAGAAGAAGTCGAAGTCATTCTTGCCGACGGAAGACCGCGCAGAATCGGTTTGAGCGTCTCGCCGATCTGCGACGCATCTCAAAACGTAGAAGGCGCGCTTTGCCTGATGACCGACATTACCGAAGTACTCGAGCTACGCGAGAGGATGAAGCTAAAGGACAACCTCGCAAACCTCGGAGAAATGGCTGCGGGTCTGGCTCATGAATTCAAGAACTCACTGGCTACCATTCACGGCTATGTTCAATTACTGGAGGCCCAGGAAACGGGCTCAGGCGCCGATCGTCAAGTAACGCTCGAGGCGGCGTTGAATGAAGTCAGATTATTGAGCAAGCTTGTGACCGACTTCCTGAATTTTGCGCGCCCGCAGGATCTGAGTCTGGTAGAAGTGGATCTTGGTCAGATCATCGAGGATTGCGCTGCTGATGTAAGAACGCGGCTACAGCAAGACGGGATCGAACTTCGAGTCGAAGGAGAGTTTCCAACGCTGCCCGGAGATGAATCTCTTCTCAAGCGCGCATTCATCAACCTTCTTCGGAACGCGATCGAAGCTATAGATCCTCTGTCGACGGATAAGACGATCGTGATTAACGGATCGATTGACGGCCGGCCGGAACCGCGGTATGCCCACATACGAATTCGCGACACCGGAAGCGGGATCGCCGCCGAAGACCTCCACCGAATCTTCATTCCGTTCTTCACGACCAAGTCTCGCGGCTACGGTATCGGGCTCGCGCTCGTGCAGAAGATCCTCGTCGCGCACGCCGGGAATGTTGCGGTTGAACGCAGCGATGCTTCAGGAACGGTTTTTCATTGCCGCGTTCCCCTGTTAACTGCGCATTCCAATGTGGAATCCCGGTAAGAACCCGTGGAGTAAAGTTACAGCGCCGTAACGTTCTATTTTTCCCCACAGGCAGGGGCGGCCCTCCGTGGCCGCCCCTCTTGGCCAAGGATTATCTCACGATCGAGGGGCGGCCACAGAGGGCCGCCCCTACATGTCCAACCCCGGAAAGCGTGGCAGCACAATTGCACAGCAACCGGCGTGGTTTGCGTTGGCTGCCCCAGCCGCAAAGTCGGAGGCCAGAAGTGAGTGCTCTCTCGAAGCAAAACATGCGTTGCAGCACAGAAGCAGGACTCGGACTAATGGAAGCGATAGTCGGCGTCCTGGTAGCGCTTATTGTCGGGTCAGTGCTTCTGCATCTTGGCCGAATGGGCATAGCTGTGTACCGCATCAACGGCGCGACTGACGGGATCGCCCAGCAACTGGAGATGGCGCGACAGCAAGCAATCAGTCAGCGCGTTAATATGAATGTGATTTTTCATGCCAAGGATAGAACGTTCGGCGTTGATCGTAATGGTAACGGCCGGCTCGACGCTTACGAAACAGAAGAACTACCAGTCGGCGTGGAGATCTCGGAGGACGACGTAGTTACATTTTCGCGTTCGGGGAAATTGGTTCCCGGTTCAAAGCGCCCCAATATAGTAATCAGCAATACCGCCAAGACTCGTCGCGTGAGCGTATCCGCTAACGGCGCCATCGAGATTGATTAGAAAGCGTGATCCTCAAACTAACCAGCGAGATTCCGTGATGAAATTTTGATCAGTGAGATTGATTAGTCTGTCGCAAAGCTCCTTATAGACGGAGAAACAAGCTCTGTCCTTATCGGACGAGTCGCACGCAGCCGCCGCGACTCGTCCGTTTTTTTTTGATAACGCTATTTTGCTTGCCAATTTCTGCGGCTCGCATTACCTTAAGACCCGTCCGCTTTCCGGATTGTAATACTCTTTCTGGAGGATCGTAATGGATATGAACGAGATACAAGAAGCCTTACAAGAGGTGCTCTCCGGCGAACTAAGCGAGTCCGAGATGATCCGCAAAACCAGGCAGGTTATCGAGGCGATGACGGACAATCCTGAGTTACCCGAACCGGATCCTCCCTTGCAGGAGCTATCGGCCGCCACCGACGCATTCGAACGTGCCTGTCGAGAGGCAGAATTCGCCGAATACCAGGAACAGGTCAGCGAACGGAAGTTAAAGGAGGCGGAGACCAACTTGTTTGAAGCATTAAAGGATCAACCGCGGCATTGAGCGGCATGCACGAAGACATAGTTCGATGGCAGACAAAGACACACTAGACGTAAACGCAGACCTTCAACATGAAGACGCAGACGCTGATGAAGATGCAGATTCAGGCGAAAACAACTATTACCACTACGAATAGCCTTCGATCTTCTCTTTGCATATCTCTTTCGTTAGCTTCTGCAACTTCCTCACACGCCCGGCGAGGTACTCTAACTCTTTCTTCGTTATTTTGTACTCTCGCTTGTAGCGGGCGTCTATGTATGCCTTCTTGAGCAAGTCAAACAACCGTTCTTCTTCGGGCGTTGAGCGTGGAAACACCGGAAAGAATCGTGGGTCGAGATTGTTCACTTGCTTGCCCAACTTCGAAATGTCGTGCTCCTTTGGTTTGTAGTGGGTGAAGACAAGTAAGGTCGTGATGTAAGACCGTTCGGTGGCCTGATGAAGCAGAAATGCCGCGGTCCTGTACGATCGCCTTTTGAAAGAAAAGTCAAAGTTGGCCCAAAACTCTCTCGCGCTCTTGAACCAGTAATTGAAATCTTGTTGGGCGGTCTGCTTTCGTTCTTCCGCACTCAGTTTCCGGGTCTTGGCCAGCTTGAACCGTCTCGAGTCATACAACAAGATTCCTTCCTTCTTGATGTCGGTGAAAAAGTACTGACCCATTGAAAGATCTCTGTTAACTTCATTCACGTGGTGCACGATCAAAGTCACCCAGGTCTTAATAGTCCTGGTGTTATGAATAACGGCCTCGACGTGACGCCATAGGTTAAGTCTGTTTGCGTCCGCTTTTTCTTTCACCACAACGAGAATGTCGTAGTCGCTCTTGTACTCGTATGTGATGTGTCCTTCAGTGTAAGTGTCTTCAACCCAGTTCCCGCGAGCATAGCTGCCGAACAGGATTACCATCTCGACTTCGACCTTCGAGGTAATGATCTCGGTAATCTCTTTGAGTTCTTCCCGCTTGTGCTTTGGAAGATGAGTAAGGCTTGTTTTCATAATCTGCTGAGCCGCCCGAATTGCGAGAGAATGTAGCGTGATGGATTGTTGGTTGGCAAGGTAGAGGTCAAGAGAGGCACTCAAAACGACAACCGGTGCGCTTGCAACTGCAGACGGCTGGAGAACAAAGGATCAATGGGCGCATGAATGTGAACGCAATCTCTGAAGCAAAAGAAAGGACAGTTCGGCGTTGGTCGGAATGGCGATGGGAGGCTTGTGCTTTCGAGGCGGAAGACCTTCTTATCGGAGTTGATATTTCGGAAGACGATGTGGGTTACTTTTTCCCGCTCCGGAAGGCTGGTTCCCGGTTCCAAACGCCCCAAGCATTGTCATCAGCAATACTGCCAAGACTCGCCGCGTGAGTGTGGCCAACTCCGGCGCCATCGAGATTGACTAACGAGATTTGATAATCGAAATTGACTAGTCTGTCACAAAGCTCCTTCTAGACGGAGAACAAGCTCTGTCCTTCACGGACGAGTTGCACGCAGCCGCTGCGACTCGTCCGCTTTTCTTAAATTCGTGGTTTTCGGGAATACGGCTTCTTAAGTCTTCAAAACAGCGAGACCAGAAACATTCCCTGGGGGCAGCGTCAGTACTTGAATGTACTTTTTTTCTGGCCACGCGAATTTCCAGACTTGGCCCACAGGATCCAAATTCCTGTTCACTGCCTGCACAAGATAGTAGGCCTCCCAATAACCCTCGTACTCAATGATCTCAAAATAAGTTGCGTCGTAGTCGCTCTCGTGCCAGAGCCCGAGCAACCCGGGATGACTTCTAGTTGCGAGTCGCGATAAATCCCAAACCGCAATGTTATGATGTGTCGTGTCGCTATTCAGAAGAGTAGCCACGAGCAACCATGACCTACCGTGTTGTACTATTTTGCAATTGCAAACGAACTGGTTACTGACGATTGGCGTTCGTCAAAGTCGCGCTTGTCGCCAAGAGTGATGATTGCGATCTCGGGGCGGCACAAGAATCGAACATCCATAATTGAAGTGCCGATGCCGCGACTCACGTACATTTTCGTACCGCGCAATTCGTGCCAGCCTTCAAGGAACTTGCCGCAAAACGGCGGCGTGTACGGCGCGCCTATGAACGGCAACTTTACTTGTCCGCCGTGGCTGTGACCTGCAAGCGCGAGATCAGATAGCCCGGCCTCCTGGTCAAAGTAAATCGGAGAGTGAAACAATGCGATCTTGTAAGCCGACTCGGGAACTCCCGCTAACGCTTTTCTGGAATCGGGCGAACCTGCGAAAAGATCATCGAACCCCACGAACCAGATGCCGTCGCGCACCTCGGCACTCGAATTCACCAGCAGCTTTACGCCGGCCGATTTGTAAAACTCTTCTTCGTTATCAACCGGCCACCAGTCTTCGTGATTCCCTCGCACAACCCAGACACCAAGTGGAGCGTGAAGTTGCTCGAGCAACTCGCGCAGACCGGGATAGTCGGAAGTGGTGTTTATCGAGTCTCCGGTTATGGCAATTACATCCGGTTGCTCGGCCTCGAGAACATCGAGCAGTTTCCGCTCTCGCCGGCCCAGTCCGTAGGTGTGGATGTCCGTCAGGTGAGCAATCTTCAGAGGAGATCTGAAGGAAGCCGCAACGCGATGGTGGGTGACCTCAATCCAGTAAGGCTCGATCCACGAAGCGTAGATAGCGAGACCGGCCAGGAAGGCAGCGATCCCCCAAAACAACCATCGCTTCCAAACTCTCCTCAATGATCAACCCTCAACAAAGCCGGAATAGTCATAGGTCAGCGAACTGTTGTTTTCTGGGTGCCCGGTTTCATGAAGGAGCTCGCAGTACGGCCCTTAGGCGGAAGTTTGTAGCTCAATGACAAGACCGCGACCACATACAAACTTCCGCCTAAAGGCCGTACTACGAACTTTCATCGTTTCGGCTATACCTCGACCACGACGGGAATGATCATAGGGCGGCGGCCCGTTGACTTTTGAATGAACCGCTTAAGCGCGACCCGGATCTTTTCCTTGATTACCGCGTAGTCAATGCGCTCTTCGTGCCCCGCCGTAGAGACGGTCTCCGAAACCAATTGCTTCAGCTCTGCAAGCATCTCGCCCGAGTCCTCTTCGTGTACGAAACCTCGAGTGACAACCTCGGGCTCCGACTCCAGCTCGCCAGACGTCGGATTGATCGCGACGATTGCCAGAACGATACCGTCGTATGAGAGATGTTTCCGGTCTCGGACGACCAGGTCCTCGACTCGTTCGTAGCTCGAATCGATGAAGGTTCGCCCAACGTACTCGGTGGCGGTTATCTCCGCGCTGTCTTCGCCAAGCTCGAGCACGTCGCCATTCTCAAACACGATTATGTTTTCCGGGTCGACGATCCCAATGCTCCGAGCCCAATCGCGATGCCTGTAGAGCTGGCGATGTTCGCCATGAATCGGCACGAGGAACTTCGGTCTGACGGCTTCGATCAGTATCTTCAAATCTTCCTGGCTGCCGTGACCCGATACGTGAATCCGCGCAACGCTGCTGTCGATGACCCGGGCGCCGCGTTTGTAGCAGTGCGAAATCAACCGGGAGATCGCCGGCTCGTTGCCCGGAATCTGGCGCGCCGACAGCACAACCGTATCGCCCTCATCGACAAAGAGATTCTTGTGCTGATCGGTTGCGAGCTTGGTCATCGCCGACATCGGATCGCCCTGGCATCCCGCTACAAGCAGCACCAATTCATCGTCGTTCATCTGCCGCGCTTCTGAAGGACTCACGAACAGGCCGTCCGGAACGGTCAACTGACGAAGGCTGTCGGCGGTTTCAACGTTGCGCAACATGCTTCTGCCCAAGAGCGCGACACGACGCCGGTATTCGCGCGCGAGGTCGAGCACGATCTGAGTTCTGTGAACCGAACTGGTGAAACAACTCAGGACGATTCGACCTTGCGTTTCGTCGAAAACCTTTTCGAGCGCCGGGATAACCGCGCGTTCAGACTGAGTGCGACCCGGCCGTTCGGCATTCGTCGAATCGGCAAGCAGCGCAAGCACTCCGCGGTCACCGTATTCGCTCAAACGTTCGAGGTCTGTTGGGGGTCCAACCACCGGCGTGTCATCGATCTTGAAATCCCCCGAGTGAATCACCACGCCAACAGGCGTGGTTACCGCGACCGCGGTGCAGGAAGTGAGACTGTGGGAGACGTGAATCCATTCGACTTCAAAGTTGCCGAGCGCAACCCGGTCCCGGGACTCGACAGCGTGAAGCTCAGCTTTGAGGCCGTGTTCGTCGAACTTGTTCTCCAGCAACGCAAGCGTAAGGTGCGTTCCATAGACCGGAACGTTGACCTCCTTTAGAAGAAAAGGCACCGCGCCGATGTGATCCTCATGCCCGTGAGTCAAAACGATGGCTGTGATCTCATCGCGGTACTGCTCGATGAACGAGAAGTCAGGAATGATGATGTCGACTCCCGGCGCGTCCTCTTCCGGAAATCCCATTCCCGCATCGATGATGATGGCCTGACCGCCATAGCGCATCGCCATCATGTTCATCCCAAACACGCCCACGCCGCCGAGAGGGATTATTTCGAGTTTGCTGTCCATCATATCTTAGTTTCAGTTGGGCTTCAGTACTCAACAAACTCGGTAGTATAGTGAGACATATCCAGCTTTTCATGTTCCGGAATCAGACGGATGCCCCACTGCTGCATTGCCAACGCCCCGAACAATACCTCGATGGGTTTTCCATCATCGTCCTTGTCGATATGGTCAATTACCATGGCATGAGTAACAATGGGTAGGCCCTCCACTTCCGCCTCAAGCAAAGCCGACGTGTTGATTTCTCGAACTGCCCCTCCAAGGGCCATGCGAATCGGGTGAGAAACATCTGCCGTCGTCAAAACGGACGCGACCGCCGGGACGACATAGGTATTACGAGCTCCCGTATCAAACAAAGTCCAGCTTTCCCGCCCATGAACGTTGATCATCTGTCGTATCCGCCCCATACTAACCTCCTCCGCAACGTAGACTGTCGGCTAGGTGCGCCTTTCGGCTTACGACGTTACCACTCCGGCCACTGATCATAAGAGTACTTCTTCAAAACTAAGAGTATAGCACCTCGGCCAACGCGGCGAACTCCGCGATCGAAAGCGTTTCAGCCCGGCGTTGGCTCGCCACGGAAGCGGCTTCCAGAGCCAATTGCACGTCCCGGACAAACGCCTGTGAGGCCGCCGCTACCTTCAGGTTGTTCAGGATCGTCTTTCGACGTTGAGCAAAACAAGCTCGGACGAGCGAAAAGAATCTGCGCTCGTCCGCAACCTTCACCGCCCGCTGCTCGCGCACGCGTAGCCTGATCACCGCCGAGTCCACCTTGGGTTCCGGCGTGAACGCAGAGGGCGAGACTTCGAAAAGCCTCGTTGCAACGCAATGGTACTGGACCATCACAGACAGGTAACCGTATTCCTTGCCGCCCGGCTCGGCCGCGATTCGGTCCGCCACTTCTTTCTGAAGCATGAGAGTCATATCAAATAACAGGTCCGCGCACGAGAGCAGCTTTTCAATTATGGGCGTGGAAATGTAGTAAGGAAGGTTCGCAACGATTCGAACACGACCTCGGTCTTCCTCGCCGCGGACCGAAGCATCAACCTTGGTCTTAGAGCCTTTAACCAGCTCCGCCCAGTTCAAGCTCAAGGCGTCCGCGGTAATGATCGTCACGTTCTCGGCTTTTAGAGAGCGATGAAGTTCCTCGGCCAGCCGGGCGTCGATCTCGACCGCCACCAGGTGGCCGCTTCGTTTGCATAGCATCGCAGTAAGCGCGCCTTTGCCGGGCCCGATTTCGATGATCACATCATTCGTTGAGGGCGAAACAGAGTCGATGATTTGTGCCGCGACGCGGCGATCGTTCAGGAAGTTTTGCCCGAGGCTCTTTTTGGCTCTTATCAACTTTTGTCTACGCAACCTCGCGTGAGGAAGGGTATCCGGTTACCTCGGCGAAGCCATCTGCTTCTGTGACAATTACTGGCTCAAAGTCGAACTCGATGTCACCCAGGGTCCAGTGTAGTGCTTGCTGCTGTTCGGTCGCGGAGCCCGGGACGACGAGCGTTGCCTTGTCCAGCTCTTCGAAGTTCGCAGGATCACTCAAATCAAGAGCGCCCGGAAGTATCAAGAGGCTAGTGACATTCATTCGTGCAAGCGCCGCTTTCGCCACCTCGATCCGCGAGCGCAAAACTCCGTGCGCCGTCCCTTCGTCCAGATTAACTACTTTTCTATCCGCATCCTTTGTTGCCGGATCGCTGCCACTTTCACTTTCAAGATGCAAAACCGAAACATCAAGTCTCTCGAGAAACTTCAAAAGCTGTGGCCCGGGATCGCTGGCAACTACCACGAGGGGACGGTGACTCTCTCGTCCCCGCGCTTCTTCCACCACAAGCATGTTCAGTTCATGGCCATCCCCGATCATTACTGCATCAAATTCGGGAATAGTTTGAAGAAACTCTGTTGAAGGTCGCCATTGGGCCGCGAAAGCTGATGGACCCGCTGGGTACTCGATGACGGCGTAAAGAAAAGGCTCGCCGCGAGTGATGTACTTAAAATAACTTTCGTTGAGCCGCAACGCGCGCTCTTCCAAAACCCCGACCTCGACCTCGATGCCCGCTTCACGAAGCCGCTCAATTCCGCGACCGTTGACATTAGGATTGGGATCTTTGACGGCGACGACGGCTCGCGCGATTTTTGCTTTGATCAGAGCATCGGTGCATGGAGGCGTTCGCCCCTGATGGCAGCAAGGCTCGAGATTGCTGTAGAGGGTCGCTCCTTTTGCCAGCGCTCCGGCGGCCTCGATCGCGTAAGACTCCGCATGCCTGATGTTCTCGTAAAGGTGATAGCCCTCGCCAACCACGCGCCCGTCGTTTATCAGGAACGCGCCAACCAGGGGATTCGGACTCACAAGCCCGGCGCCTCGACGCGCAAGCTCGATCGCGCGTTTCATGAGCAGTGTGTCGGTATCCAACATAATAGTTCGGTTCGTCTCAATCCCACGCCTGCAACTTAAAGTTTGTAACGGGCAGTTCGCGGCGCCTCGTAGCCTTCTACGACAAAGTTCTCCAGCTTCATCGAAGTAGTCGCAGTGAACTCAAGTCCGTGATTCTCACCGCGCGTGAGTTTCGGATAAGCTGCCGCAGCAATCATCGCCGCGTTGTCGGTCGTCAGTATCGGGCTTGGGAAATATACCGGTGCTCCAAAATCTTCGTTGCTGATTTCGGCTCGCAGGGCGCTGTTGCAAGCGACCCCACCGGCCACGATTACTGTTGCAGGCTCGTGACGCTTAACCGCATTTCGCAGTCTCGCGAGCAAGGAACGAATTACCTTGTCTTGAAAGCTCGCAACCAGATCGACGACTTGCTGGTTGGGTTCGGCGCCACTTGCGACTGGATCGATTCCCTTCTCTCTTACGTAGCGAAGCACCGCGGTCTTCAATCCACTGAAGCTAAAATCGAGATTCGGCGAGTCCATTCGTGGAATCGTGAATACGAGCTCAGCCGCTCGCGGGTCGCCGGATTTCGCCAGTCGATCGATCACCGGCCCACCCGGGTAGCCGAGTCCGAGCAGCTTGGCGACTTTGTCGTAAGCCTCACCTGCTGCATCGTCACGCGTTCGCCCAAGCACGGCGTAGCCCCCTGCTTCCGGGATCAGAAAGAGCGTCGTGTGCCCGCCCGACACGATGAGCGCGATCGCCGGATAACGTACCGGGGGGTTCTCGAACACAACCGAGTAAACATGACCTTCGATGTGGTTCACGCCGACGATCGGCTTGTTTGCCACCATCGCCAGCGACTTTGCGAAACTAACCCCGACCAGCAGTGAACCGATCAAGCCCGGGCCCTGCGTAACTCCTATGCCGTCGACTTGCGCGAGCGCGATTCCGGCGTCTTTAAGCGCGCCTGTCACAACCGGCGCGATGTGATCAAGATGTTCGCGCGAAGCGAGCTCGGGCACGACCCCGCCGAACGGCGCGTGAGTCTTGACCTGCGACGCGATTATGTTCGATCGAATGATTCGCACGTCCTCTTCGGCTTCAATGACAGAGGCGGCGGTTTCGTCGCAGGAGCTTTCAATTCCCAACACCAACATTCGAAGTCATTCTACACGAGGTAGTCCGTAGTCAGTAGTTCCTTAGTCATTGGTCCTTGGTCATTAGTCATTGGTAATGACCAAGGACTAATGACCAATGACTACTGGCCACTGACTCTCGCTTCACCTTTTCCCCCTCGCCGTAGTAGCATACGCCGCTATGAAAGCTGCCATGCTTCGCGAGTACAAACAGCCGCTTCAAATCGAAGAAGCACAAACACCGGCGCCCGGACCCGATGAAGTACTGATAAGAGTCGAAGCTTGCGGGGTCTGCCATTCCGATTTGCACATCGCTGAAGGCGACTGGACCCATTTGCTTCGGATCATCAAACGCCCTCTGATCCCCGGTCACGAAGCCGTCGGCCGCGTGATTCAAGTCGGCGATGCCGTCAGCAACCTTCAAGTCGGAGACCGAGTCGGCGTCGCGTGGACTCACTGGACTTGCGGGGAGTGCGAGCTATGTAAGGAAGGACACGAAAACCTTTGTTCGTCACAATCAATAACCGGCGCAACCGTCGACGGGGGCTACGCTGAGTTAATGAACGCAAAGGCCTCGCACGCCCTGAAAGTGCCTGACGCTCTCAGCTCAGAAGAAGCAGCGCCGCTGTTCTGCGCGGGTGTGACCGTGTACCACGCAATTAAGAAGTCCGGCATCAAGCCCGGCCAACGGCTTGCTGTATTCGGTATCGGTGGTCTCGGACACCTGGCGGTTCAAATAGCGAAATGTTTTGGCGCTCAAGTGATCGCGATTGACATAGCGGATGACAAACTCGAATTCGCGCGCCAACTCGGAGCGGATATAACGATGAATGCCGCGGGCGACGTAGCCAAACAGATTCGCAAGATGGGCGGCGCTCACGTTGCGGTCGTCACGTCCGCCGCAAAAGCCGCGTACGATGCCGCGTTTTACGCCGTGCGATCCAGTGGGACGTTGATGGTTGTAGGAATGCCTGCCGAAGATCTGTCATTTCCCGCGATCATGATGCGCGAGATCAGTATTATGTCTTCGGCCACGGGCACTCGCGAAGATCTAAGCGAGGTGCTGGAACTTGCCGCGGCCGGTAAGGTGAAATGTCGCGTCGAGACTCGCCCGCTTGAACAAGTGAACGAAGTCTTCGACGAAATGCGCCAGGCCAGGATCACCGGGCGCGTTGTATTGACAATGTAGTGAGCCGAGGTCCAAATGCCTTTCTGTCTCCAGTGCGGATACAAAATTCCAGATGAGGATCCCTTTTGCGGAAAGTGCGGAACCGCAGCGTTGGCGCCCGACACTGACGCAGATCAACCTGCGACATGCGAGATCTGCGGAGGCCGTTTGAGACCCGGCCGCCTCTACTCAGGTGAGGAGCTCACCATGGTGTTGAGCGACACCGAAGAAGAGCGTTTTATTGAAGCGCTGGTGTGCGGAACCTGCGGAAGAGCGCAGCTCGTTGTCGATTTCGAGACCGACATCGAGCCCTAACCTAATTCATGCCACCTAATTCATGCCAGCTTGACTGGACCAATCCTTTTCGCCAAACTTTCCTCATCGGTTCTGTGGTCGCTTGATACTCCAAATCTGATAACCGAGATGGAGGAACTTAATGCGCACCACAATGTCCCGCTCACTTAACCCAACAACCAAAGGCGACGAATCGAATCCGGTCTACCAACGGATGATTTCGACTATCATCGCCATCGTCACTGTAGGAATGATGCTCTGTCTTTCCACGAACGCCTTCGCGCAACGTTTTCAACAACACAACCTTGTTTCTGACGTCCCCGGAATGGCAACGACCACTGATCCGAACCTTCAGAATCCGTGGGGATTGGCGCGAAGCGCAACGAGCCCCTGGTGGGTTGCTGACAACGGAACCGGCGTCTCGACGCTTTACAACGGCGCGGGAGGCATTGTGCCGCTCGTGGTAACGATACCTGTGCCACCCGGCGGAACCCCTCCGTCATCACCCACCGGGATTGTCTTCAATGGAGGCTCAGACTTCCTTGGCGACAGGTTCATTTTTGTTACGGAAGATGGAACGGTCGCAGGCTGGAGCAGTGGCACCGCCGCCGTGTTGCGGGCGAATAATTCCGGGGCAGCTATTTACAAAGGGCTTGCGCTTGCGCAAAACAACGGCGCGAACTTCCTTTACGCGGCGAACTTCTTCGCGAACAGGATCGACGTTTTTAATAGCAGCTACACACCAGTCGTGCTCGCGCCGGGCGCGTTTTCCGATCCAACTCTTCCTTCAGGTTTTGCGCCATTCAACGTGCAGACGATTGGGAACACGGTGTGGGTCACCTTCGCCGAACAGGATGAGGACAAGAAGGACGAGGTCGACGGGCCCGGGCTCGGTTACGTCGATGCTTTTACGCCGAGTGGCAAACTCGTGTTTCGCCTCCAATCAGGATCGTGGATGAACGCACCTTGGGGCGTTGCGCTTCCTCCGGCTAATTTCTTCAATAACAGCGGCAATCCGTTTGTGATTGGCGTCACCAACACGTTGCTAGTAGGCCAATTCGGCGGCGGCCAGATCGCCCAGTTTGATTTGAAGACGGGAAGCTTTTTCGGTTTCCTGAATGATACGAACGGCGCGCCGATCGAAATTGACGGACTCTGGGCCTTGAGCTTCGGAAACGGGGGAACCGCCGGACCCACAAATACGCTTTTCTTTACCGCCGGTATTGATGATGAGCAGCATGGGCTGTTCGGGTCCATCACACCGGTTGGCCCTTGATGGTCTCGAACATTTATTTCCAGGTGGCGGCGCCGGTCACTCGGCGGCGCCGCCATCGCGGAACTTTCGTTAGAGTGTCAGCCTGTCTCGTCGACTCAATTGACCGCTGATTCGCGCCTTCGGTACGCTGATCTGCGCAGATCAGCAAAACTCAGTCAGCGAAGATCAGCGGTTCATTGTTCCTTAGTGACTGAAGGAGTCAGACAGAACCGATAGCGAAATCCCGTTAGATTAGATTACTCGCTGTCAGGGGTTGACTAGTCCAGGAAACGTCGATGAATCACCATCCTCGACCGGTCTAAGCGACTTTCACGCTGTTCATCGAGTCACCCGCGCGGAGTTGCTTGACCGTATCCATGCCATCGACTACACGGCCGAACACCGCATAGTTCATATCCAGAAAAGCTGCGGGCCCAAGCGTGATGTAGAACTGGCACGATGCGCTGTTTGGATCCGAAGACCGAGCCATCGCAACACCGCCGGCATCACCGTGCTTGAGTTCCGGGCTTACCTCGAGTTTTATTCTTCGCTCGCGACCGGTACTCGGATCAACAAACCCGCCAGTGCCATTGCCTTTGGGACAGCCGCCTTGAATCACAAACCCGGGTTCGTAACGATGAAACGTCAGGCCGTCGTAAAACCCGCGTTGAATAAGGTCTATGAAGTTCCCCGCAGTGATCGGAGCTTTGTCTTCGTAGAGTTCGATAGTGATTGTGCCTTTGCTTGTTTCTATGATTGCTTGTCGATTTGCCATCCTCGCTCCTTAAATTCGCCTTCAATTTTGAACGTCACAAACTCTAGCATCGCGGTTGAGCGGCTACAAGTTGCCACGTCTTTATTGCGACACTATACTCCGATGTCCGAACTGCGATGTCCGACAAACTTCAGTTTGTCGACTTGTTCGAATTCGGTCAGCGACAAACTAAAGTTTGTCGGACACTGGAGCATTAATGAACGTCACTCATCTCTACTGTTCATCGTGCGGTAAAGAATACCCGGCTCACAAACTCGTCAATCTCTGCGAATGTGGTAAGCCGCTAATGGTTGCTTATGATCTCGAACGCGCAGCCTTGACGCTGACACGCGAGTCGCTCGCCGGACGCCAGCCAAGCCTGTGGCGCTATCGCGAAGTCCTTCCAGTCGAGGACGACAACAACGTACTCACGCTCGGCGAAGGGATGACTCCCTTGATCAAGGCCGAGCGTTTGGGCGCCCGGTTGGGAATGAACAACCTGTTCATCAAAGACGAAGCGCTCAATCCAACCGGCTCGTTCAAGGCTCGCGGCATGGCGGTCGCGATTTCGATGGCAAAGGAACTCGGCGTGACGAAACTCGCAGTGCCTTCAGCAGGCAACGCGGCGGGCGCGCTTGCGGCTTATGCGGCGAAGGCCGGAATCCCGGCGTTTATTTTCATGCCGAACGACACGCCTAAAGCAAACATCGTCGAATGCCGCCAGATGGGAGCTAACGTTACATTGATCGACGGACTGATAACCGACTGCGGAAAGATAGTCGCCGAGCGCAAGCACGCCGAAGGCTGGTTCGATGTGTCGACCTTAAAAGAGCCATATAGAGTCGAAGGCAAAAAGACGATGGGCTATGAGCTCGCCGAACAAATGAGATGGGAATTACCCGATGTGATTCTATATCCGACCGGCGGCGGAACCGGGCTGATCGGGATGTGGAAGGCTTTCGACGAGATGGAACGCATGGGTTGGATCGACAGCCGTCGTCCGCGAATGGTGACCGTCCAGGCTGAAGGCTGCGCACCTATCGTGCAAGCGTTTGCGGCGGGAGCGACTGCCGGAGCCGACATTCCCGATGCTCACACGGTGGCGGCGGGTCTACGCGTTCCAAAGGCGGTTGGCGATTTCATCATGCTCGACATCCTTCGAAAGAGCGGTGGAACGGCGGTATCGGTGACCGACGATGAGTTGCTAGCGGCGGTGAAAGAGATCGGCGCGGCGGAAGGGATCTTCGCGGCGCCCGAAGGCGCAGCCTGCCTGCCCGCTCTGAAGGAGTTGCTATCGCGCGGCGAAGTGACTCAGAACGAAAGTGTAGTGCTCTTCAACACCGGCTCGGGGTTGAAATACCTGGAGGCATTCCGAAACTAGGCCGAAGCCATAGTGGTCGCGGGCTGTAGGAACCGGCTCAAATCTGGAGGCAGTGAAATGAGAGCTCTTCAAACGACACTGTTTGTTGTCACAGCGCTTGTCCTGTCCACCCAAGCTGTTCGTCACATTTATGTTCGCTGTCTGGAGCCTACCGGATCGGTGCTGGACAGATATGAACCGCCTGTGACCGCGGACATCAAGAGGGCGGCTTCCATCGACGAACTCCTCAAAATGTATGACGAGGCTCACAACAAAGTGAAGGCAGCGGATGAGAAACTAGAAGATCCAAACAATAGTTCAGCAGAGAAGTCAGACGAAGGGCCATACGTGGTGTCGGCGAGAAAATCAGAAGAGGAGCCTTACAAGTCGGAGTCGTTGCTCGAGGCGGCCATACATGATTGGGAGAGTAAGTCGAAGGAGGTGTTCGAACTTCGTTATTTCTGGTTTAGCGGCGTTGCGTTTCTGACTATCGGAATCATTTGCTTTTGGAAAAATCTTTCGTGGATTGGACTCACGCTGTTGATTGCCGGGTTTTCAGAGATGATCTGGGCGACCAGTCCATCTTTCCGCGGGACGCCCCAGTCTGAATTCGATAGGCTGTTGACCAATAAGATCATCTTTTCATTGATTTCCCTGATTCTGCTTCTAGGAATTGGCTTCGCCGTAAGAAAGATGGAAGCCAAACATAAATCATCCTCCGAACGGTAGGGACTGTGGTCACCGTTGATCTGAAGCAACGAGTAGCTGATGCGGATTCAAGCGATGGGAGCTGACTTTTGCGACCGCAGGTACTGCACAGTTTTCCAACCAAGTACGGCTGCGACAAACAGTCCAAGGTTCACCCAACCCAGGTTCCCAAGCAAGTCCATTAAGTCCTGCACTCTATCGCTGAAGAGCTTACCGAGCATCACGTACAAAGTCACCCAGAACAGCTCACCCAGCACGTCCCAAAATAGAAACCGTCGCCACGGATACCGAGCCATGCCGCTCGTCAAATTGAGCCACGGCCCAAGCCACGTCACCAGCCATCGACTCAGAAAGATTCCGGTCCCGCCCCATCTCTTTGTGAACTCTTCGGCTTTCGCGATTCCCGATTCGCCAAACTTATTCGTGATCGCCAGCACCACATTCCGGCCGCGCCACCGAGCGAGCCCGTAACCGATTTGGTCCCCGAGCACCGCAGCCCCGCTTGCTGCCGTTATGACTTCCCACAGTTTCATCTCGCCCTGTTCAACGAATGAACCTGCGACCACCAGCATGAGCGTTACGGGAAAAGGAACCCCGATCGACGCGATCGCGATTGCTGCAAATAGCAGCGATAGACCGTAGACCAGGAGCGCCGCGAGCAATTGATCGGTGATACTCACGGCGACCTCCCCTTATCGGTAGAACTGGGAGGACCGGAAGGCGACGGCGAACTCTCAGGCTGGCGCGCGCGAGCGATCGCGTCCTCGAGGACGGCAATCACTTCACGAACCGTGCGATTCTGCTCGCGCGCGATCTGTCTTATCGGTTTCTTATCGTGTGGTGTGTGTTGCAACCCGAGCGCGTCGTAGAGAACGCGCGGCGGCACATGGTATGAGCGTGCGACGTAGCCTACGCTCATCCAGGCGTGAATTGGTTCGTCGCGATGATGAGACCAGTAAACAGCGTGGCGGACGGCGCGAAAGGCGTGGAAGACGGTGAAGACAAGAACAAGAAGGAACGCGGCAACAATCAGCCACTGGTGCCAGCGAAGCCTGCTCAGTCTCTCAAAGAGCTTTTGCACGGATACCAACCAGGCCATCATGAGGCGATCAGTCGTTCGGCTGCTGAAGCAACCAGCGTTTGAATCTCGTTCAGGTGTTCATCGCTATCGGCTTCAAACCTCATGACGATCACCGGTTGAGTGTTTGACGCTCGAGCCAGTCCCCAGCCGTGCTCGAACAGGATTCGCGCGCCGTCGATGTCAATCACTTCGTGGGTCTTCTGGAACTCTGACGTCAACCGCTTGACCACATCGAATTTCTTTTCATCGGGACAATCAATCCTGATCTCAGGCGTGCTGAACATAAGCGGCACGTTCGCAAGCTCGCTCGAAAGCGGCAGCCCGGAGTTGCTGAGTATCTCAATCAATCGCGCGCCGGCATAGATTCCATCGTCGTAACCGAAGTAGCGATCCGCGAAGAAGAGATGTCCGCTCATCTCGCCCGCCATCGCGGCGCTTGTTTCTTTCATCTTCGATTTGATCAGCGAGTGACCTACCTTCCACATAATCGCATCGCCGCCGTGACGGCGGATGTCGTCAAACAATGTCTGCGAACATTTCACTTCGGCGATGAAAGTCGCACCGGGCCGCTCTTTCAGGATATGGCGCGCGAAGATGATCATCAGTTGATCGCCCCAGATGATTCTTCCCTGCTCGTCGACAACTCCGATCCGGTCCGCGTCGCCGTCAAAGGCTATCGCCAGGTCGGCTTTGTGTTCGCGCACCGCATTGATCGCAAACCGCATGTTCTCGACCACCGTAGGATCCGGGTGGTGATGAGGAAAATTGCCGTCAGGTTCGCAAAAGAGTTCGATGACTTCACAGCCAAGCTCTTTGTAGAGCGCCGCACCGATCGAGCCGCCCATGCCGTTTCCGGCATCGACTACAACCTTCAGTTTTCGAGATCCGTTTCTGATGCTCGATCGGATATGCTCCTGATAAGCGTGAGCGACGTCACGCTCAGTTTTCCTGCCCTCGCCCGTGCTGAAGTCGCCGGACAGTGCGATGCGTTTGATCTCGCTAATTTGCTCGCCGAAGATTGTGCTCCTGCCCAGGCACACTTTGAAGCCGTTGTTATCAGCAGGGTTATGACTTCCGGTGATCATCACGCCACAGTCCACTGCTTCTGAAAACAAGGTGTAGTAAAGAGCCGGTGTCGGCACCATTCCAACGTCCAGAACATCGCAACCGGTTTCGGTTAGGCCCTTAATCATCAAGTCGCGAAACCTCGGAGAGCTTTCGCGCGCATCGCGCCCGAGGCTCGCGTGGGAGGCGCCGTTTGATCTAAAAAACGTGCCAATCGATCGAGCCAGGTCGTAGACGATCTCATCTGTTAGATCCCGGCCGACTACGCCCCTGATGTCGTACTCGCGGAAGATGTGCTCGTTCATATTTCCCCTTGCGCGTCCCTCTCACGATTCTTGCTCAGCTTGATGCGAAGAGTAAAGCGCGAGAAGTCAGCAGTCCGTAGTCAGTGGTCCGTAGCTAAGGACCTGGACTGAGGACCAAGGACTCTTTGGCCTGTTCGCATGTGGACAAGAGATTCCCACATGCGGAAAGTGCCGAAGATTTTCAAGCGCTGAGGTGCTGGTAATACCTGCAATTCAGGTGTTTTCTAAAACGCCGGCACAGTGGCATCAAACTTGGGTACTACCTTAATTCAAATGACTCGGTTCTTTGGCCCGATCTCGTTTTCGTGTATGATCAAAACCAATAACAAGGCAGTGAATCGGAAGCCAGTGAAGCTGACAGCAACGTGTTTAACAATACAGGAGTTCTAATATGATTGCGTTACGCAACGTTGAAAAATTTTTCGAGTCGGGTGTCGGGAAGACCTTTGTTCTGCGACGAATCAATGTCGACATCAAGGCGGGCGAGTTCGTGTCGATAATGGGCCCCTCGGGCGCCGGCAAGTCAACTCTGCTTCACATCCTCGGGATGCACGACAGCGCATGGACCGGAGAATTCACTTTTCTGGAACAGCCGGTTCATAAGATGGGAAAAAAGGAACGAGCCGAGCTGCGAAACAAGAACATCGGATTTGTTTTTCAGAGCTATCATCTGCTGGACAACATGACGGTTTACGAGAATCTCGAGGTGCCGCTGTCTTATCGAGACGTCAAGAAAGCTGAGCGGGAGAGCATCGTCTGCGATGTTCTCGATCGCTTTCAGATAGTAGGCAAAAGAAATCTATACCCGACCCAGTTATCGGGAGGTCAGCAGCAATTAGTCGGAGTCGCTCGCGCAGTGATTGCGAACCCTAAGGTCATTCTCGCCGACGAACCGACCGGCAATCTTCACTCGGATCAAGGGAAAGAAATCATGGAGCTGTTCAAGCGGCTCAACGAAACCGGAACGACCATCCTTCAGGTGACGCACTCGGAGTTCAACGCCTCGTACGGAGATCGAATCATCAAGCTACGAGACGGCTGGGTCGTGAATGACTGACGTAGCACAGACTTTAGTCTGTATTCGGGGTAACGCAAACAGACTAAAGTCTGTGCTACTTGTCCGCTTCTGAACACGAAGTTCCCAGAAGCGAAAAGTAAACTGATTTAGTGACAGGGCGGCAGTTGTGTTAAGATGAAGCACGTAATCAGTTAAGCAGCGGCGCCCGGATGGCACGGAACTTCCTTAGAAGGTCTTGGAGGAAGAATGGACATACCACGTAAATCTGCAGCCAAGAAACGCAAGGTCAAGAGAATTGTGTACGCCCTGGTCCTGGTAGTCGCCGTGGGGGCGATAACGCTCGGTGTGTCACGTCTGAAGCCCGCTGCTCCGAGTGCCGACAGCAAAATCATGCTGCCCGACACAGTGAAGCGCGGAAACATGGTCGTCAACGTGCGCGGGATGGGTACGCTGGTGCCGGAGGAAATAAGATACGTTCCTGCGATCAGCCTCGGCCGAATCGAAAAGAGGCTTGCGCAGCCAGGCGCTCAAGTGAAGGCCGACACGGTTATTCTCGAGTTAAGCAATCCGGAGATACAACAGGCATTCATCGACGCCGAGTCTCAGCTTCGCGCCGCCGCCGCAAACCTCACTACGCTGAAGGTGCAGACGCAAAAGCAGATCCTCGATCAGGAGGCGACCCTCGCTCAAGCGAAATCCGACTTCAATAAAGCCAAGATGCAATACGAGGTCAACGAGGATCTTCGTAAGAAGGATTTGAAGCCAAAATTGGAAGTGGAGCTATCCAGAATTGCGGCCGAGGACCTCGAAAGCCGGGTCGTCCTTGAAACAAAGCGCCTGGCGAGCAATCGCGAGGAGGGCGTGGCGAAACTGGCTGCTGAAGACGAGAAGGTTCGCCAGCTCAAAGATGGAGTCCAGCTCAAGAGCACGCAACTGGCAGCGCTGAAGGTTCGCGCAGGGATCGATGGTGAGTTGCAAACTGTTGAGGTTCAAGTCGGACAACAAGTCACGCTCGGTCAGAACCTCGCCAGGGTAGCGAATCCGAAGCGCTTGAAAGCGGAGCTGAAAGTCGCAGAGACTCAGGCCACGAATATCGCGATTGGCCAGCACGTCTCGATCGACACTCGTAACGGAATCATTCAGGGCAAGGTCATTCGGATTGACCCGCACGTAGACAACGGGACCCGTACGATCGATGCCTCTCTGGAAGGCGAATTACCAAAAGGGGCCGTCGCCGATATGAGCGTTGACGGAACGATAGAGTTGGCGAGACTGGAGAACGTGCTGTATATCGGGCGACCGGTGCACGGCCAGGAAAACAGCACGGTCGGGCTTTTCAAGATCGATCCGGATGGCGCGGGAGCCTCGCGAGTACAGGTGAAGCTGGGCCGCAGCGCCGTCACCACAATCGTGGTGCTTGAAGGACTCAATGAAGGCGATCGCGTAATACTCGCAGACACTTCGCAGTTTGATAACAATGATCGGATTCGTTTGGACTGACGTTCAACTAAAACTTTGGAGGAACCAAACCACATGAGCGCTAGCGACCAACCGCTGCTTCGGCTCGACGGTGTTACGAAAGTTTTTCTCACCGACGAGGTTGAGACTCACGCCCTTTCAGGCATTCACATGGAAATCAAGAAGGGTGAATATATTTCCATTGCCGGGCCTTCCGGCTGCGGCAAATCAACCCTGCTGTCGATCCTCGGTCTACTCGATTCACCCACCGACGGAACGTACTCGCTGGCGGGCAAGCCGGTGTCGGACCTGCCGCTCTCGGAGCGAGCCCGGGTTCGGAACCGCGAAGTCGGATTTATCTTTCAAAGTTTTAATTTAATTGGCGACCTCAACGTGTTTGAAAACGTCGAGCTGCCGCTGACCTACCGCGGAATCAAAGCCGCCGAGCGCAAGAAGCGTGTGATGGATGCGCTCGAACGCGTAGGCATGGCTCATCGCGCCAAACATCTTCCGAGCCAGCTTTCGGGCGGTCAGCAACAGCGCGTTGCGGTAGCGAGAGCAGTCGCCGGCGATCCGCTGATCCTGCTTGCGGACGAGCCGACTGGAAACCTCGACTCGACGAATGGCGAGGCGGTTATGGAACTCCTTCGCGAGTTGCACGGGCAGGGGGCGACGGTGTGTATGGTCACTCACGATCCTCGCTACGCGCGGCACGCCGATCGACAGGTTCACCTGTTTGACGGCCGCGTCGTGGATGAAGAGCACGAGCCCAAGGCCGAGCACGAAATGCAGGAGAGTGGGTTCGAGAAGGTTTAATGCACAAGCAGGGGCGGTCCTCCGTGACCGCCCCTCTTGGTTCCATCACGCTTTGATTTTTGGAAGAGGGGCGGCCAGGGAGGCCGCCCCTACACGATTTTCCGGCTCCTGCTTCCCAACCAACCCGCAGAGCAGCGCTCGACGCATGCTAAGATAGAACAGTTCGATTCGATACGAATCCCGATATGAAGACGCATGACTTATTCACACCAAGGGTGTTGATCGCTGACGATCAGCCGGACGTCTTGGAAGCTCTCCGGCTGCTGCTCAAATCCGAGCGCTATCAAATCGAAACCGCTAAGAGACCCGCCGACGTAATCAAAGCCATCGAGGAACGCGATTTCGATGTGATCTTGATGGACCTTAATTACACGCGCGATACAACGTCCGGCGAGGAAGGTCTGGATCTGCTTGCGCGCATTCAGAAGCTCGACAGCACGCTGCCGGTGGTTGTGATGACCGCGTGGGGAAGCGTTGACGTTGCCGTCGAAGCGATGCGCCGCGGCGCAAGCGACTTCATCCAAAAGCCCTGGGACAACGCTCGCCTGACTGCAATCCTGCACACTCAAGCCGAGCTGGGTAAAGCTTTAAGAAAAGGCCAGCGTTTGGAGGCTGAGAACCGCGTGCTCCGCGATGAGGGAAAACCCAAGCTCATCGCCGATTCCCCCGCAATGCAGCCTGTGCTGCAAATCATCGATCGCGTCGGCGGCTCCGAAGCTAACGTCCTCATCACCGGCGAAAACGGCACCGGCAAGGGCGTCGTCGCCCAGACGCTCCATTCAATGTCCGCCCGCGCTTCAAAGCCGATGGTCACCGTCAACGTAGGCGGTCTCTCCGAAGGCGTGTTCGAAAGTGAGATGTTCGGTCACGTCAAAGGTGCTTTCACCGACGCCAAAGCGGATCGCGTCGGCCGCTTTGAGATGGCTGAAGGCGGAACGCTGTTTCTGGACGAGATTGCGAATCTTCCCATCAAGAGTCAGCCAAAACTCCTGCGCGTTCTGGAGACCGGCGAGTTCGAGCGCGTAGGTTCCTCCAAGACTCGACGCGCCGATGTAAGAATAGTCTCAGCTACAAACTCCGATCTCGCCGAAGAGGTCTCCGCCGGCCGCTTCCGCCAGGACTTGCTCTTTCGGCTCAATACGGTGGAAATTCACCTGCCGCCGATTCGCGATCGTCGTGAAGATATTCCGCTGCTGGCGATGCACTTCCTTCGTCAGCACGCCGGACGGTATCGCAAGAATATGGAAGGCTTTGACCCGGCGGCGATGCAGGCTTTGCTGAGACATCCCTGGCCGGGAAACGTTCGCGAGCTGGACCATGTAGTCGAGCGAGCCGTGCTAATGGCCATGGGAGCCACTTTGGAGGCTCGCGATCTGGGCTTGCAGTCGGGCCGCGAAGTCTCGCGGCGGCTTGAAGACATGAGTCTGGAAGAAGTCGAAGGCTTCCTGATTCAGAGGACGCTGGCGCAATGCGACGGCAATGTCAGCCGCGCAGCAGAAAAGTTGGGACTTAGCCGCAGCGCTCTCTATCGCCGGCTTCAGCGTTTCGGGTTATGAAGAGTATCAAGGCACGAGCCGCGCAATTGCTCGCGTGGCCATCAATTGTTGGTGGTCCGGACAGGCAGGTCTCTCGGCCAGATTCCAGTTTGGACGACCGCTCGAGTGCATCCAACCCTGCAACATCTACCCAGCGGCCCAACTCATCAACATCAACAAAAGTGGCGGCCGGCTCGTCGTCTCACGCATCTGGCGGCAAGACCGGGAGCGCAAGGTCTGCGTTCAAACTACCGCGTGAATATTTTACCGCGAAGCACGACCGCCGAATACTGTTGATGGCGCTGGCCTCGGGATTTCCAGCGGTGCTCATTGCACTCATACTGCTGTGGAACGGAGATCAGCCGGCAAGAGTTCAGTGGACACTCTCGGTCTTGATAATCGGTTTCTGGTTAGGCTTCTCGCACGCGCTGCGAGAGCGCGTCGTCTTTCCCCTCCAGACTCTTTCCAATTTGCTTGCAGCGTTGCGCGAAGGCGACTTCTCGATCCGCGCCCGGGGCGCCGCGCGCGACGATCCATTGGGGGAAGCAATGCTCGAGGTCAATTTCCTCGGGCAGATTCTGCGCGAGCAACGACTCGGCGCTCTCGAGGCGACGACTTTGCTGCGAACAGTGATGGCCGAAATCGAGGTTGCGATCTTTGCGTTTGACGCCGATCAAAAGCTCAAGCTGGTGAATCGCGCGGGTGAACGTTTGCTCGCGCAACCAGCGGAACGACTTATTGGTAAGAGCGCTACCGATCTTGGTCTTGTAGATTGCCTCAGCGGCGAAACGACGCGCACGCTTCAGATGTCGTTTCCGCGAGGCGCGGGCCGATGGGAGGTTCATCGCAGCGCCTTTCGTGAGCACGGCGCGCCTCACCAGCTGCTCGTGCTCTCCGATTTGAGCCGCGCGCTTCGAGAGGAAGAGCGCCAAGCCTGGCAGCGTCTTGTGCGTGTGCTCGGTCATGAGCTCAACAACTCGCTTGCTCCAATCAAGTCCATAGCCGGCAGCCTCGAGAGCCTGGTGGTTCGCGAGCCTCAGCCGCCGGACTGGAAGGAAGACATGAGCCGCGGGCTCGGAGTCATCGCGGCACGAGCCGCCTCGCTAAATCGATTCATGGAAGCTTACTCGAGGCTCGCGCGGCTGCCGCTACCGAGACTACAACCGGTTAGCGTGAGCGAGCTAATCAATCGCCTGGCGAGACTCGAGACCAGGATAAACGTCGATGTCTCGATCGGTCCGGAGATTACGATTCGCGCGGACGGGGATCAACTCGAGCAGTTGCTGATCAATCTCCTCCGCAATGCGGTAGATGCCTCCCTGGAGACAGGCGGCTGCGTGAGAGTTGGCTGGCGGCGAATCACGGGACAAATTGAAGTGTGGATCGAAGACGAAGGTCCGGGGCTGTCGAATACAAGCAATCTGTTCGTTCCGTTTTTCACTACGAAGCCCTCGGGATCGGGGATAGGCCTGGTCTTGAGCCGCCAGATCGCCGAAGCGCACGGCGGAACATTGACGCTCGAGAATCGAAGCGACGGACACGGTTGTGAAGCGCGATTGAGACTTCCGGTTTAGGGGGTTCAGAGTTCTGAGTTTAGAATCACCCAGCACTTTGAACTTTGAACTTTGAACTCTGAACCCGGGACTCTGAACCAACTCATGAAACTATTTGCAATCGGTGATCTTCATCTCGCGGGCGGAACCGGCAAGACCATGGATCGCTTTGGCGAGCATTGGCGCGATCATGATCGAAAGATTTTCGATTCGTGGGAGCAAACCGTACTAGACGAGGACCTCGTGTTGATTGCCGGTGACACGAGTTGGGCTATGCGAATTGAAGATGCGTTACCAGACCTTGACCGCATCGGACAAATGAAGGGTCAGAAACTGCTGATCAAAGGCAACCACGATTATTGGTGGGAGTCGAATGCCAAGATGGCTCGCGTGCTCCATCCTTCGATCAGCATTCTCAATGGCAGCTCGATCATTGTGAACCGGGTCGCGGTCGCAGGCACTCGTGGATGGAATTGCCCTAGCGATTCGCATTTCGAGGAACGCGACGAGAAGATCTACGAACGCGAAGTGGGCCGCTTGCGAGCTGCGCTGACTTCGCTTCGGGGTCGTGAGGGTGAGTTTGATTCGCTCATCGTGGCGCTCCACTATCCGCCTGCGAATGCTGAACACGAAACATCGGGCTTTACGGAGTTGATCGACGAACACGAGGCAGCCGCCTGTGTCTACGGTCATCTCCACGGCGATGACATAGGGTCAGCCCTAACCGGGTTGCGAGGAAGAACCTACTATCACATTGTAAGTGCGGACGCGGTCGACTTCGCGCCTGCAGAAATAAACATTCAGACGAACATTCAAATTGATGAACCCATGTAGGGACGGCCCTCCGTGGCCGCCCCTGTCTGCCACGTACGATCTGTCGACCACCAAACAGGGGCGGCCACGGAGGGCCGCCCTTACATGTGTGGGTTATCCGGATCGCCGTTAGCGGTTTTGACTTTGGCGACTCAAATCGATGTTGTATCATCAAAGTCTGAGGAATTCTCGCGAACGCTGAGGAATAGCAGCGAGTTGATGGAATCCATTGCCGCGCGAGCTTGCGTAGACTAAGACACGAGGGGAAAAGAACATTGGGGTCACCCCAGGATTTTAGAGAGACCAGAGGTCGAGATCAGGACTGGGCGGCACTCATAAGGAGAGTAGCCGACGGGGATCATTCTGCCCTCACAGAGTTGTACGATTCAACCAGCCGGCTGGTATTCGGTCTTGTTCTGCGCGTGGTCGGGGATCGCGCCACCGCGGAGGAAGTTGTGCTCGATGTCTACACGCAGGTGTGGCGACAGGCGGGAAACTACGACACGCTGCGCGGTGCACCGCTCGCCTGGATTATGACTATTGCTCGCACGCGCGGCATCGACCGGCTTCGCTCAGGCAAGCACGAGTTTCAAAACAAGGAGCCGCTCGAATCGATCGGCGAAGCGCGATCGGTTTCTGCCAGCCCCGAGGAAAACACGGTGATCTCCGAGCGGCGGGTGATGGTTCGTTCCGCGCTCGACTCGTTGTCGGCCGAGCAACGCGAGGTTATTGAGCTCGCCTATTATTCGGGCTTGAGCCATAGCGAGATCGCGTTGAAGTTGAATCAACCGCTGGGCACCGTGAAAACACGAACACGGCTCGGAATGATGAAGCTGAGAGACACGCTTCGTCCGATGTTGGAGGCCAGGTAATGATGGATCGGGTAGCGGAGCATCAGATGACCGAGCTCGCGGCGCTTCACGCGCTGGGCGCGCTGTCGCATCATGAAGCCCGCGCGTTTGAGGGACACCTGGCCGAAGGTTGTGAGCTTTGCAGTGCCGAGTTTGATTCGTTCGACCGCACGGTTGACGAGCTGGCGCTTAGCGTCCCGGAGGCCGAGCCGTCAGGCGAAATTCGTGGGCGGCTCATCGCAAGAATAAGCGAATTGCCCTCCAGCCGAGCCGTCAACGCGGTATCGGGAATCTCTTCCGACCAGTTTATGTCCATTCACGCCGATGACGGCCAGTGGCAGGAAGTGCAGGACGGCATACTGCTCAAGACGCTTTATGTTGATCGCGCAAGCGGTATCGCTACATCGCTTGTCAGGATGACGGCGGGAACTGCTTTGCCGCCGCATCAGCATTTGGGCGTCGAACAGTTTTATGTAATCGAGGGCGATTGTCACGTTGCGGGCCAAAGGCTCGGACCGGGTGACTATCATCGTGCGTCTACTGGAAGCACGCACGAATCGACGTACACGGTTGACGGCACACTGTTCCTTCTCATAGCGCCGGAGCACTACGAGGTAATAGAAGCCCGTTGATGTTGGTTGCGATCCGAAAAGGTTGATAGGGACTACGAACGATCGTCGGTTGTTGGGCAGAGGTAATCTCCACGTGAAGCATGAATCCAGAACTAAAGAGAGCCAGGAGGTAGCCGCTCTGTACGCATTGGGCGCGTTATCTCAGCACGAAGCCCGAGCGTTTGATGTGCATCTTCGTAATGGCTGTCCCATATGCGACTTGGAATTGAAGCAATTCGACGAAGTGGTCGGCCTGTTAGGCGTATCAGTTGAGCCGGAGTCGCCATCGGGTTATGTGCGCGATCTGCTCGCGGTCCGCATCCAAAGAGAGGTTTCTGAAACACGCACCCCTGCAAATTCCGTAATTCCCTTCCCTGGCCAACCGTCTGCTACTCGACAACCCGTCAAAGCAAGCTCAACGGGTTCGCGCTCGTGGCTGCCCTGGGCGGTCGCCGCTGCATTTCTGCTCGCGTTCGTGTTCAGCTTCGCTGCCTGGCGAGCATCACGCGGCACCTTGCAGGCCGAGCTCGATCAGATTAGAGGTTCGTCTTCAGCGGTGATGAACGAGAACGCCGAACTAAAGGAGCGACTGAGAAAGGAAAGCGTGGCGGCGGATGAGCTCGCGCAGGTCAATTCTGTGCTTAGCTCGCCGTCTCCCCGAGTATTACAACTCGAAGGGCAAGAGCCTGCTGCGCTCTCGTCCGCCACAGTGTACTGGGATGTGCAAGGAAATCGCTGGGTGGTTACCGCTACCTTGCCGCCAGCTCCGGAAGGAAAGGTTTATCAACTGTGGTTTGTCACTTCTTCGGCAAAGATCAGCGCGGGTTTGATTCACCCCGACGGTGCCGGCCATGGTTTTGTACAATTGCAATTCCCTTCCGACATCGGCCCGCTTGCCGCTGTAGCCATCACGCTTGAACCCGAAGGCGGCTCCGAGCAACCAACCTCGGTAATCTACCTCTTAGGCACCGCCTAACGCGCTCTGACGCACAAAACATCGAAAACCCGCGAGACCAAATCTGCTGTAGCGGGGGCAGTGCCTTGCTCGCTCACAACTGCGCCGCTCCTCCGCGTCCTCGGCGATTGATTCCCGGGACTGATAAAGTAAACCCCAGAGGGCGCGCCGAGGACGCGGAGGACTGCCGGCCAACACGCTAAGACACCTCCAACCTAGTCTACTTGCTGCTCGACGGCGGCGGAGGCGGCGAGCAGAGGCAAGCGTCATTAGTCATCTTTCTATCCGTAATCTGCACTACGACTCCGCCTCCAGACTTCTGAATGTAGGCCGTACCCGAACCCGTCCCGGCGCCTCCTGATGTGTCCCCCTGTATGTGCACCTTCCGATCGCCTTTAGTTTGATCGATCTGGAAGTTGCACCCATGCACTGTCAGCGTTCCCCTCCCGCTTGCCAGCACGACTCCGTTCTGACAGAACAGATAATCCCCAGTCAAAGCGTTCACGAACACAGTGTTCGCATCGCTCGAATCGTCCTGCAGGCAGAAGCTGAATACGTTCACCGGGAACGAGCACGTAGCGGTATTCCCTGACGAGTCCGTAGCCGTGCACGTAACCGTAGTCGTCCCCACCGGCAGAACCGAACCGGAAGGCGGGTTGCACATAACTGTCGGCGCAGGGCCGCAGTTGTCCGTCGCTATCGGTGTCGTGTAGTTCACCAGCAGGCTGGTTGCGAACGGACACGTCGCCGGCGCTGACTTGTTGATGGCGGCAGCACAACCGCTCAGGAAGACCGGTGGCTGCGTGTCATTGACCGTCACCGTAAACGAGCAACTCGGTCCCGCCGTCGTGCATGTAACCGTAGTCGTCCCCTTCGGGAACAACGATCCCGACGACGGCGTGCACGTCACCGTCCCGCAGGCGCCTCCGGAAGTTGTAGGCGTGAACGTCACGACTGCGCCACAGAGGTTCGGCGAATTCGAAGTCGTTATGTTCATCGGACAACTGATTGTGCAAACCGATACGGTTACCGTGAACTGGCAGCTTGCCATATTTGAGCTTCCATCGCTGACGTTGCAGCTGACTGTAGTAGTTCCGGCCGGGAACAACGAACCGGATGCCGGCGAGCAGATTGGAGTACCGACCCCCGAGCAATTATCACTGACGGTAGGCGCCGGGTAAGTTACCATCGCAGGACTGGAAGCGGCATTCACCATTTGGTTTGGCGGACACGTTATCGTAGGCGGAGTCGTATCGCCGACCGTAACCGTTATGCTAGCCGAAGACGCACTGGTACAACCTGCGGTCGTCACCTTCACCGTGTAATTACCCGAAGCGGTCGCGTTGTATTGCTGATTCGTCGCTCCGCCAATTGGATTGCCATTGAGATACCATTGATTGCCGCTTGCGCTGCTCGAGGTGAGCATAACGCTGCCTCCGGGACAGAAGCTGGTTGGTCCTCCTGGTGTAATTGTCGGAGTCGCAGGAATCGGATTCACCGTCACTGTTGTTGCCGCGGACGGAGCGCTCGCGCAACCGTTAGATGTAACCGTCACAGCATAATTGCCGGAAGCCGTGGCAGCGTAGTTCTGGTTCGTAGCCCCGCCAATCGGGTTGCCATTCAAGTACCACTGATCGCCCGCCGCGCTGCTTGATGTAAGCGTCACGCTCCCTCCGGCGCAGAACGTAGTCGGGCCACCAGGCGTGACCGTAGGCGTTGCCGGTATCGGATTAACCGTCACTGTCGTCGGAGATGATGGAGCACTCGAGCAACCGCTGGTCGTAACGACCACTGTGTAATTGCCGGAAGCCGTGGCAACGTAGGTCTGGTTTGTCTCCCCGCCGATCGAATTGCCATTGAGATACCACTGATTTCCCGTCGCGCTACTCGAGGTGAGCGTGACGCTGCCGCCGGCGCAAAAAGTTGTCGGGCCGCCCGGTGTGACTGTCGGTGTCGCGGGAATTGGATTGACCGTCACCGTCGTTGGCGCAGAGGCTGCACTGGTGCAACCGCTCGCCGTCACCGTCACCGTGTAATTGCCGGATGCCGTGGCTACGTAGCTCTGATTGGTCGCCCCGCCGATGGGATTGTTGTTCAGATACCACTGATTGCCCGTCACACCGCTCGAAGTCAGCGTGACGCTGCCGCCGGCACAGAACGTCGTCGGGCCGCCCAGTGTGATCGTCGGAGTGGCCGGAGTCGGGTTGACGGTGACGACGATGGAGTTGCTGACACTGCTGATGCAACCCTGATTGTTCAGCGTCACTGTGTAGGTACCGGCCACGGAGACGGTACGGTTCTGATTGTTCGGATTGGGGAGTGGATTGCCGTCGAGGAACCACTGAATGCCGGTTGGGCTGTTGGAGCTCAGCGTCACGCTGCCACCCGCGCAGAACGTGGTCGGTCCGCCCGCGGTGAGGAACGCCGGTCCCGGCCGCACATGGGCGTCGACACTGGTCGCCGCCGACACAGCGCTGCTGCAGCCGTTCACGGTGACAATGACCGTGTAGTCCCCGTCGGTGTCGACGTTGAGTGTCTGATTCGTCTCGCCGGGAAGCAGGTTGCCCTGGAAGTACCACTGGTTGCCGGTGGCGCTGCTCGAGGTAAGCGTGCCGCTGTCGCAGGCGATGACCGAGCCCTTCGGCGTGATCGTCGGAGTCGACGGGGTAGGATTCACAGTCACCGTTATCGCCGCGGACGCCGAACCCGAACAGCCGCTCATTGTCACAATCACAGTGTAATCGCCTTGAGCTGTAACGCCGTAGGTTTGGTTGATCTCCCCGCCGATCGGATTGCCGTTCAGATACCACTGATTACCCGTGGCGCTGCTCGATGTCAGCGTCACGCTGCCGCCGGCGCAGAACGTGGTCGGTCCGCCGGGAGTGATCGTCGGCGTTGCCGGAATTGGGTTGATGGTTACATTAGTTGAGCTTGACTTGTGGCAGCCGCCGGCTTCGACGATGTTCAACATCAGCCCGACCGACCCTGAAGCACCCGAAGTGTAGGTCACCGACTGCGAGGTCGTTGAGCCGACAATGGTGCCGTTTGTTATGGACCACGAGTAACTCGTTGCTCCCGCGGGACCGCTTGCGGTGTTGCCGATGGAGTTTTCGCACACCTGTGCCGGTGTTGGTGTGATCGTTGCGGCGCCGCTGCAGTCAGTATCGGAGTAGCAAAGAGTCACATCATTCAACGCCGGTGTCTGAGTGCCGTCGGTCGTCGTGAGATATGACTTGTACTGCAAATAGCGCAAGCCGTAGAACTGATCGAGAGAAACCGGAGAGGTTGTGAAGAACGTTGCCGCCGTTCCATCAGGGCCGACAAAGTTGAACGGCCCGATGTCGGAATTGCTCGCGGCTATCTGGAATTTGAGCGTCGTGTTTGCTGGCGTCGAAGCGTTCCATGAAAGCGTCGACCAGATCGGCGTTAGACCTTCCGCCGGGTTGCTGTCCTTCAGTCCTGACACCAGATCGCCTGAAGCCGCGTAGCCGGTCTGCATGTAGGTTTTGAAGTTGTAATCTCGGGTCGTGTCCGCACTCCACGTGCTGCCGCTATTGGCTGTGAGAACGCGCGAACCGTTGGCATACGTGGTGGGGCTGGAGCGAATCCAGAAGTAGCCGCTACCCGCCGGGGCCGATACCGGACGCAGGATCAAAGCGTATTGGGTTCCGGAGCTTAGCGTTATTGGCGCGCCAAAGCTGGCCGTATACGTAACAGTCGCTCCGCTCGCAAAGGTGGAACCGGGGATCGTCGCCGTGGCGAGGTCGGCACCCGTTGGCAGACCGGCGCTGGTATTCCGAACCGAGAGCGTGAGATTCGGCGGAGTCGCTCCGCAACCATTGCAGAAGACCTGGACGTCCGCATTGACGAGCTGGCCGGTAACCGCCGCGATGAAGGACTGACCGGTCCAATTGGGCGTGCCGAAGCCGGTCCCGGTCATGGTGCCAGCCGTGTTCTGCTGATCAATAAATGGAGTATTCGACAAGGTCAGGTCGCCGGGACTGGTATTGAGGTCAACGTTAGTCTGAATGCCCGTAAGGAAATCCGCTTGTGTCGTGTCGGTCAAACAAGCGCTGGTTGGCGACGTACCCAGAGAGAAATCTTTAGTCGTTGTCCCGCCATCCGTCACAACAACGCTGGATGATGTCGCAGTGGTGTAACCGGGCAAGCTGGCGGTGATGCTCGGATAGGTTCCCGCTGGGATATTCAGGAACGAGTAAAAGCCTGACCCATTCGTCGTGGTCGATCTGGCCCCGAATTGAATCGTCACGCCGTTGAGCGGCGCCCCGCCCACGGTTGCGGTCACGGTTCCCGATACTGTGCCTCCCGCCCCAACCGGCGTGCATGAGGGGAAGGCGAAGGACCCGATCCGTGTCTGATGGTTTAGCCCGGTGGTGGCATAGTATTCGTTGGTGTACCAGAACGTGCAGCCGTCGGGGTCAAGCGTCATTGCGCTGTAGTCGCCCCAGCGCGTGCAGGTCGAACTGCCGCAGTTTCCCTGCTGCGCGCCGGTGCCTTGAAACAACAACTGCTCGGTTTGTGTAATGCTATTGAGCGGGTCTCCCGCCAATCGTCCGGCGTATTGCAGCGCCGGGTTCGTGGCCGCGTTCGACGTGGTGTAGCCGATTGCCATGTCGCCCGCCCGGTCAACGGCTACGCTGGGCATGTATCTCCACAGGGACGCATCGGGACTATGCGTCCACGCCTGCGTAGGCGCTGCCTCGACGGTGCCGCCAGTGACCTTCACCTGATAATAGCGAACCGCGGATTGCGTTGCTGTTAGATTGACTGCACCAGGGTTTCCGGCTCCAACAGTGTGGCTCGTCCACAACGACTCAACGCCGCCAATGTTGCTGTATTGATTCTGCACCATCAGACGCACATAGAGTTCGTCGTTCCGGTTGGCGGGGGTTGGCGCAGTTTGATTGGCTGTTGCGAGCTGTTCAAACCAGTTCGTTTCTATTGACATGAACGGGCCTGTAAAAGTAGAGGTGGAAATACGGTACCAATCCACGTGAAACTTGTAGACGCTTACGACGTTGAGAAACTGCCAAACCACGGAGAAGTAGTTCGGGCTGCCCGGAGGCGGCGTACCCGTCTGAAGCCTGGCATTGGCCGGCAGTATGGTGAATTCGGCTGATGGAGCATTGAAGCTTACCACCTGGACTGACGGGTTCCCGGCGTACATCTGCTCCTTGTTGAAGGCGTACACACGCGAATTTTGAAATGCCCCACCGGCTGAATAGTTGAACATGTTCACCGACATGTAGAGCCCGTCCGGCCAAATCCCCAACTTCGGGTAATCACCAAGTCCTCCTATCGTGTTCACCGAATAGAAGTTCCATCCGCCGGTAACCGGATCACCGGTCTTGGAGACTGCGAATACTTGATAATTGCCTGGAGGGTTGACGACGTTTCCACCGCCGTCGAGTGAAAAAGCGAAGTCGGTGATAATCCATCGATCCTCGAAAGTGTCGTACAGGACGACGGGATCACCGAAGTTTCCTGTAGCGCGGACGTCACCGAAGCCAGCCTGGCTCATCAACGTGTTAAAGGTGAATGCTGCAACCCTTACACCGTCGGACTTGCGAAAGATACCGATCGAAGTATTGATAGTCTGGATGTAATAAGTCGGGCCGACGTCGCCGTTGGTGTCTGGGGGATGTCCGGCGCCCCAGTTGGCAAAGTCGAGACCGTCGAAGTTCATGATAGGCGCGGGTGCTGGAGCGGTTAGCGCAGACACAGACGGTGTGATTGCTTCAGACGGCGGCTTGATCCCATTTTGGATCGCGGTCCGCTCAACATCCGGTTCCTCGCGCTCGGGCCGCTCGAATTTCTCCGGCGGTGTCTTGGGCAGCGTGCGCAGATCTACATTCGTGCTCGCTCCGCGTAACATCTGAAGTTCGGTCGGTTTTCCAAAGGAGACCGCACCGGGCTTGCTATCGACGAGGTCCTGTTGCGCCAGAGCGCTCCCGAGCATCGCTACGATCATCAGCGTGATAATCAGCATTATATGAATGCGGCTTCTATCCGTGTTTCTCTTGGTCATTATGTTGAATCATCCTTTGGTTGAAGATAACGATTGCTGCTCAGTTGCTTCAGCAAGAGCGTTAAGCAGTCCTTCGAGAGGACCTCACAACAAACCTCGCCCTTGGGAGGCAACCCGCCTCTTACGCCACTGGTGCTGAACAATCAAAAACAACTGCTCTTAGTTCGAATTGGTCCGGGGCTATTTAGACCAACCACTATGCTGGGTAAAAGGGGAGAATCAAAATACGAGGGGAATTTCTTCGGGGTCAAGGGGCCACTTAACCCGTCCGCATCGTAACAGACCCAACACCACGAAGCAAACAGAATATGAACAGACAGGACGTGATGTCCTACATTCTGTGTTTGCTCCTTACTCAGATAAGAATTTCGCCGCGAACAGGTCGTGGATTTGGCGGCCGCGGAACAGAAGGGTGTCTTGGGCCTGCTGCTTTTCTTGCGGGGCAGCCAGCAATGAGCCGGCAGTCGAGCGAAGCGACACCGCCGGAAGATGTGGAGGAATGCTGGCACGCCTGCGGCGTGGCAGCCAACCACGAAGTGGTTGCGACCCAAAGCCCAGGGTTGCCGTACTCAGCTACCTTGGAAATAGGAATAGCAACAATGATCTCGCAACCCCCACGCGGTTTCGGCAGGTGCTCCACGCTTAACTGAGCTCGCGGACCTCTCAACCTGATAGCAGGAACCTTTGATTCGATTGTAGGAAGCTTCAACTCGAATACAAGAACCTTCAACTCAAGAATGCTTTCTCACAAATTCAAACGGCGCTTCGTACAAGGCTGCTTCAAACTCATTAAGGTTGATTGGATCGTCAATCCAGATGTGTTCCGTCGCGTGACATCTAATGTGTTCAGATGTGGAATGATTACATCACTGTTTTGGCCAACAAAGAGGAAGGAAAGCATAGCACCCAAGATTCCAGACCCCTCTTGCGTCTATCCTCGAGATGGAACTCTTAGTCTACTTGCTGAACCCGGCCTTCAAAGCGGTCGCCTATGTTTAGTTTACGCTCATAAACCTGGGCTATCCGACTAAAAGTAGACCGTGAAGTCAACGTGGGTATCTTGGCGATGTCTTAATCCGATCAATGACACCGCCGCGTATTTGATTACCCGGCCTCCTTGTCTTATAGTCTCAAGCTCGATCGAGTTGGCACATCTCCTTCGATAACTCAACCAGAGGCAGGAATGTGAGTCCAGAGGACTTTGCGCGAATCTTGGGACTTCTCTCACCTGATGAAGAGGAAGCAGGTCGGCGTTATGCCCGGCTGCATCAAAAGCTTACCGGGTTCTTCAGCTTGAAGGGTATTTCCGATCCGTTGACGGCCGCCGATGAGACCATCGACCGAGCGACATTGAAGATCGGCGCAGGTGCCATTGTTCCCGATGTGGACAGATACTGCTTCGGTATTGCCCGCAACATTGCGAGAGAAAAACGACGATTCACGCAACGCGAGACTCTCGCTTTTCACGGATTTATCGAATACGTTGATGCGTTTCCCGTCAAACAATTGGAAAGAATCTACGGCATATTGAAACCCTGTTTCGATCAACTGGACGTTGACGAGCAAGAGTTACTGGCGGGGTACTGTCACAAGTCCAAAGATCAAACGAGAGCCGAAGTTCGTCGCCAGATGGCCGAAACCATGAACGTGACTATGCTGGCTCTCCGGGTTAGAGTGAACCGCCTGCGAAAAAAGTTGACTGATTGTGTCCAAAAACGGACCAAGAACGTTGAGATCGGCCATCCAATTTAGCAACAAACCGGAGATTTGGAGCATATTCTTATAGAGCAACAAAAGTGTTCCGTTTTGCTGGAGGTTTGCGGCAACATATTGGGCTAGAGAATGACTGACGAAGACATCATCGCTTATCTGCTGGAAGAGCTGCCGGAAAATGATCGGGAGCGGTTCGAGGAGGAATGCTTTGCGCAGGAAAGCTGGCCGCCTCAGATCAATCTGGTTGAAGAGGAATTGATCGATAATTACTTGCGCGCCGAGCTCACACCCGAACGTCGGGTCCGCTTTGAAGAGAATTACCTGACAACAGAAGCAAGACACGAGCGCGTCAGTATCGCAGCCGCACTTTTGCGTCATATTGATGAGTACAACGCTTCGCCCGCGCCAGTCGCTGCCGTATCCCCTGAGAAGCCAACATTGGCTGACCGCCTACGAGCCTTTTGGCGCCGCCAGACTTGGGCGCTTCGCGCCGCCACGGCAGTTGCGCTCGTAGCCATAGGATCCGGTTCGTTGTGGCTCTTCCGCACTCCACCGGCCCCAGTCTTTTCCACCCTTACTCTAACGATTAGCAAAAAAAGCAACCGCGCTGAAGGAGTTCAACCTCTCGCCGTGAAGCTCCCGCCTAATGCTGAGGGCCTGAACGTTTCGCTCCTGCTGCCTCAGCCGGCACCTCCAGCGGCGCGCTATAGGGTTGAGCTAGAGAATGATAACGGCGAGGCAAGATCTGTAGACGTAGCCGGGAAAGATACGCAGTCCGTCATTGTAGTGATTCCGGCGGCGCAACTGGCACGGGAACAATACGCGCTAAAGCTCTTTGCTATCAAACCCGACGGCACGGAACAACGCATCAATGGCAGTTATTATTTCATTGTTCAATAACTATCTGCTCTGGAGTGGTCGTCGTTGTCTTCGATAGCGATACCATAGAGCGACCCCGGCCAACAACATCAACGCCCCGATAATCATCAGCTTCCGATAGGGGCTCACAACGCCTATAGCAGAAGAAGGTTTAATAACCTGGCGATACTCACCCTGCAACGTAAACCCGGCCCAGTAGTAAGGCGCCCGCCACTCATCTGTTTGTCGGATGCTATTCTGGGCCGCGCGCAAAGCGGCCGCGGGAGTCATCCCCTTTTGAAGCATGCCGGTATAGAATTGGCGCATCAACTCGCCGGTCGCCTCGTCATCCACCTTCCATAGACTCGCCACTACACTGGATGCACCCGCGTACATAAAGCCTCGAGTGAGACCCAGCAGACCTTCGCCAAGAACGTCTTTGCCGAGGGCCGTTTGGCATGCGCTCAAGACAACCAGATCAACCGGCGCACGAAGTCCGTAGATGTCTTGCAGGCAAACAAAACCGTTCTGCGCCTGCCCGTCACGGTCAACTGTGGAAAGGACCAGGCCAGAGTTCTCGGGCCTTTTGGGGTCAAGTAGGCCGTGTGTGGCGAAATGAAGAATCGCGTATTGTGTTAGATCCGTGCCGAGTAGCTGTTTGCGGGTAGCACTAAACCCCGAGGCTACGAAAGTCTCTGCGCTCGTGGCCGCGTCACGCAAATTGGCTAACTCGCGTTTGGCATAAAAGAGAGGCTTCATAACGGAAGGGTCGAACACGTCTCCGTTAAGTTCAATATCGCGCAAAGCGTTTTGCAAGGGCGCAATTTCCATTGCCAGCACGGTAGCCGATTGATCGCTACCCGTTACATCTTTGCGTCGCGCGTAATTCGATGCAAACACCGGATCGCCAAACGCCGCTAACACCTTCGTTGGTCGCCGCTGTGTTGCTTCTTTGCGTAGGTCTCCCAAAATGGAAGCCGAGGGTGCGTTGATGATTTCGTAGTTGGCAACGAGCGGCTCGCCGTCAGCCGATGGCGCCGGCAAGATCTGAAAAGGAATGTAATGGAGGGCGCCATCAGCCACAACTATTATTCGGCGCTTGCTCAGTTCTGCCGCGATGGGCGACAAAACCATTCGGCTCAATTTCTGAACCGCTGGGTTTAGTTGCTCTTGAATGTCAGGACTCGGCGGATCGGCCAACAATTTATACACTGTGTGTGCTGCATCGGTGATCAGAGCCCGCGAGGATAAGTTGAAACTTTTGATACCTTCGCGGGTTACGGCCCAGACGTAGCTCTGTTCTGAGCCGAGGCTGTATTCCAACAGCATGGTCTCGTCGTCGGCGATAACTTGCTCCTGGATCCTCCGCAAATCCCATCCGATGGGTCTGGTAATCTGCTCGTACGACGGATAGCGAGTTCGTATGGTTTCCCTGACCTGCTCGTATTCCCGTTCCAGTCGCCCCATCTCTACGTCCAATGCTTCAAAGTCTTCTTTCCTGTATGCCTTGCTCAGAAGGGTAACCTTATAGTCTTCTTTAGCTCGGAGCGATTGGCGGATCGCCTTTTCTTGCGCCGCCAAATGTGGGTCAAGTCCGGGAATTGATTCCGTCGCCCGCAACAATTCAGCCAGTGAACGTCCCCGAGCAAATTCGCTTGTCTCAAAAGCGCGAACGGCGAAACCCTTCGTTGGTTGCGCATTGTGGTTGCGCATCATACATTCGACATAATTCTCGTAGCGCTCATGAACTGTCACAGAAAAGGCCGCCGTGAGGTCGCGGCTGGTGGAGACGCGCCGCATATTCTCAGTGATTTCGATTGATTGCCGTAAGTAATCCTCCGCTATGTTGAGATTACTCTGCTTCAACTCTAGACTCCCCATCGCGTAAAGCGTTGCTGACTGGTTGAGCCGATCAGAGAGAGCGCGAAAAGCTTCCAGTGCCGTCTGATATTCTGCTCTCGCCTCTCCAACTTTTCCCTGCTCTTGGTAGACCTGGCCCATTAACGCGTGAATACGGGCTGCTTCCATCGGGCTAGCGCCCTGCGTATACAACTCAAGCGCAACCTCGAAGTAGCGTAGAGCAGCGGTCTGATCGTTCATTGCAGCGAAGGTTCTTCCAAGGAAATCGTTGCTCAAAGCTGCTACTTTGATTTCCTTGATCCACCCAGCGTCAATGAGGGCGCGCTGCAAGTTTGTCTGGGCTTGCGCATAGTTGCCCAGCATGTAGTAGGTCTTGCCGATTCCCAAAACGACGGCGAGTTCAGCACGAGGACTTTGTGCCCGGCGGAAGTCCTCTAGCGCCTGAACGTATTTAGCCAACCCGATTTCCGGCAACCCGCTTTCGACAAACACCTCCGCGAGTCCAGCGTTAATCTGTCCCATCTTGTAGGGTTCAGCTTTTTCGTCAAGCAAGTCCTGCGCTTGTGCGAAAAAAGCCAGGGCCTCTTGCCAGGCGCCTTTTCGGCATTCAATGAATCCAAGGTTGATCAGCGCCTCAGCCTGTTCATCCGCAAGGTTGAGCTCGCGCCAAAGATTCAACGCGGCCTCGTGGCTCTGTGTGGCTTCCGTCAAATTGTTTTGTTCCAATTGATACTGACCAATAGCAGCATATGAATCCGCGATGCCATGTTTTTGATCTACCAACTGCCAAAGCGACAGTGCCTGCTGAGCAGTTCCGAGAGCTAGAGCGGGATCGCCGTAGTTCTGGCAATCGCTTAGTATCAGTAACGCCTCAGCCTTGCCCGCGATGTAACCGGTCTGCTCGCTCAGGGTGATAGCTTGTTCCAGCGATACCCGCGCTTCATCACACTCGCTCGAATGGTTGTAAGCCGAACCCAATCCATTCAGGCTGTCTACGATTGTTATGGGGTCCGGGCTTTGTCTGAGGATTGTAAGTGCCTCCTGATAGCTGCTCAAGGCATCTTTTGCTAAGTGTAGCCGCAGTTGAAGGTGACCCGAGCGATTAAGAAAACGTGCCGCCTTCAACGCGTCCACATCGCTCGACTGACGAGCGGCGGCCAAAAGCGTTGCCAGGGCACGTTGTCTTTCTTCCGTAGTTGTTGCGCCGTCATCGCCTTCGCGCGTCAGGACGTCATCGTTCTGCGCCTGTGGATTGGAGGCGGTCAGTAGGGTGTACAACACCAATAGAAGTATGAGGGGACGCTTAATCATCGGAGGCGTCATTGACTAGCTCCTTTATCGAGCCAGTCACAGATGGCGGCAGGCGGCTGGCTATTGGGCCGATCGATGCCTTCAATGCTCCTTCAGTTCCTGACCAGTGTCAACGCCTTATCCTTCTCTTGCCAGGAATGGCATCAGATTCTTTGTCTTCCGAATAGTTCTTGATTGACGGACAGCCACAACCCACCCCCACCACCGGAGTTGGTTTGCCGTCGTCGGAGCTTAGTAATGGAGTTGGCTTCCCGTCGCCAACCCCGAGCAGGGGAGTAGGTTTGCCTTCAGGATTACCGAGCGAAGTAGCCAACCTGGCCCCCGATAACACACTGACCATAGGCAAGCTGACGGTTGCTGACTTCTTTGTTTTCCGCCCTCCGTTCATGTGATTTTCGTCTGTACGGGATTGACGTCTGGTTTTATCGAAGTAGGATTCAAGGAAGCTGAACCACGACTCGCCAACCAACCTGGTGGTGAATGTGTATTCCTTATATCTTTCCATGATTCCCGTCGATTGATCCTTTCGTTTCTCGTCTGTGGGTTTTTGAGTCTTTTTCTTTACACTCGCGATTCCCTCAACTGGCCTTGGCCTTGACCAGGGGAAATAAACTGAGAGGCCATGAGAATACTGGCTCATCGACCCAAAATGTCTGGAGAAAACAATCCCCTGCAAACTCTTCATCACGTTGAGACAAGCATCGCGGAGGTCTTCGAGCTTGTCCTTTGAATTGCACCCTTCGCGTAGGCAATGGCAAAAATCAAAAAGGTCGGTATAACTCTCCTCCCAGTAGCTCTGAGCTTCCCAGTGAGCCAATAGCACTAGTTCCTTTATGCGCTTCCCGCGTTCGGTGGTCCCTAACCCTTCGTCGCCTCTGGACGCCTTCAACCCCCGCTTGAGCATTGCCACTAACTTCCGTATCGGAGCGGTGAGGCCACCAATTGAGTTCAGATTACACAAAGCCAGGTCCTGAGAATATCCCGCGAGCAGAAAGTCGACGGAGTTAAACAACGTCAAGTAAAATAGCCTCCCAATAAGAAAGGGGGCGTCAATGCGCGGAATGCGCGATTTCCCGTCCCGGGCGCCGCCCTCTTTTTCGGCCCCCTCGCTTTCTTCGGCTGTCTTTAAGTGGTTGAAGATCCGTTTCAGCAACTGGCGATACGGCCACGTACCAACAAAGGATGGGCCTTCTGACCCCATCATGTAATTAGCAGTGTCTTTCAACTCGTAAGCAACTTCAATCGCACTCATCGAGCAGCTATGTAGAGTAAGCAGTTCAAAACTATCTCCGTCGTATCTTACATCGTCAGCAAAGTCCTTCAGGATTTCTCCAAGCGTCGTAAGTGTGATCGCGCTCACGGGATTCTCATCAGACAAAAACGCGTCGTTGCCCACAATCATGCCGTGTCCAACGAGAAACAGCATGTAACGTTTTGCTTGATGATTCTCACGACAGTAGCCGATAAAGTTCTTCAGAGCCTCGTCAGCTTTGATTTCATCCGGGGTTTTTAGCGCGTTCTTGAGAGCGGTCGATGCGGGGCGGTCTTTAACAGCCTTTATCTTGTCCGGCATGACTTCGTCCTCTAGCATGTCTCGTACAAAAGAGTCCCCGCAGTCGCCTATCAGAAACGGGGGTGATTTTGGGGCGTTCTTCCGCGCCCGGTTCACATCATAAACCCTCGTCGGCACCCCCAGAGCATTGGCGTCGAAATGAACCAGGACGTCAATATGTTTGTGATAGCCGGCATCCTTGATTTCCTTGAGCTGGGAAACAATAACTGGAGCGAGGTCGTTATCGCCCGCAAAGTAAAACATCAGCGTCCATTCTTTCACATCTTTTTTGGCTGCCATGTCAAATCAATCCCCTTCTCTTCAAAATTAAGCTCGGACCTGAACACTGGCTTCAGCAGAATACCCCCAGAGGCCCTGGTTCAAACTTTCCGGAAGTTAACCGCTCCACCTCTTAATGCACATATGCAGCAAATTGTTTCGATCAAGCAACGACGGGCAGTGTCTTAATTTGGAAAAGTAGCACAGCCTTCAGCCTGTAAGATCCCCAAATCGTCCTAATATTTGGAACAGGCTGAAGCCTGTGCTACTTTCCCAAATTAAGACACCACCCAACGACGACGACGCTTGCTTTCGGATAACAGACGACGCTCATTGGTCATTACTGGCCGTTCACAAAGAGGTCCGCAACAGTACATGCTTGAGACGCTCGGTCGACCAATGTACTTCTTCCAATCCAGGCTTTCAGTGTTCCAGGCCGCAATACTGAGAGGCGCGGCTATTGTTTCAAATATTCCAATGACGCGCAAACGTTTGTAGGAAGAAATGCTCTAGACCGGGTGTGAAAAAGGGAGCGACAGATATCACATTTGATTGCAGACAATCCCACCAACGCGGTTGGTGGTTAAGTTCATACTCAGCCTAAACCAAAGGGGCTGCCGTAACTCGTCCCGAATCCCGCCAACGCAAGTGACCGCGTGAAAACTTCCGCGATCCCACCAACGCAGTTGGTGGGATTCCGAACCCGGACGGCAACTGCGAAGCGGTGTCGCCGACCACACGCTGGCTGAGTTGGTAGTTGCGTTGCGCGAGGAAGACCGCCTTTGCATCGTCAGCGAGGATGAACAAAAGAACGAGCCCAGAATAATCTGCTCCATGGGATTGGCGGGGGAATGACTTGGATCGTTATCGCAGTTAGAATTGGTTGGGCGACGATTGAAGGAGCCGATATGGATTGGCGAGAGAGAATTGTTATCGACCCGAATATCCTCGCAGGCAAGCCGGTAGTAAAGGGCACGCGGCTCGCCGTGGAGTTCATCGTAGATCTCATGGCACAGGGTTGGTCCCAAGACCAAATCCTGGTCAGCTACCCACGCCTCACCAGCGATGACATTCTAGCGTGTTTGGCGTACGCCAGCGCCGCCAGCGATGAGAGCGTGTATCAGCTTTGAGTGCTGAGTAGGAGGTATTGACTATGTCACAACGAATCACAATAACGTTACCCGATGAGATGATTACGCCGCTGAGCGAGATTGCCCGCGCACATGGCCAAACACTCGAGGAGTTTGCTGCTGAGAAGCTGGTGAGCAGCGTTCCACACGCTCAGCCCTCGGATGCAGAGGCCGCCAGACGGGCAGAGCAGCGCTTCGCTCGATGGATCGGCTCGGTCAGTTTGGGGCACCCGACTGGCGCTGACAACGAAAGCATTGACGCGGATCTGGCTCGTGAATACGCCAGTACGCACGAGAACGGAGACTGATGTTTCTTGATACATCGGGCCTGCTGTGCCTGCTGCACAAGGAAGAGCCACGACACGCGGAGGCAAACACGCTCTACGTTGAGGCCGGACCATGTTTGACCCACAGTTACGTCCTGGCCGAGTTTGTGGCGCTCGGTCAGGCGCGAGGGCTTAAGAGAGAAAATGTTCTGGGATTTGCCCGCGATCTTGTCCTCGTACCACGAGTCGAAATCGTCTGGGTGGGCCAGACGCTTCATCAACAAGCGATGGAACTGCTCGAAGCGCGACTCGACAAGACTCATTCTTTGTGTGACGCCGTTAGCTTTCTCATCATGCGCGAGCGCCAGTTTCACGAGGCTCTCACCACTGACAGACACTTCGAGCAGGAAGGTTTCATCCGTCTTTTGCGCCCGGACTCTTAGCGTTCAGCATTCTCCGCAGAGTCGGTTGCGCGATTCTGCCGTCATTGAAACCGCGCCCTGGAACTGGGCTAGAACTTGAGCGATGCCGAAGCTGAACATACCCAAAACCCGCGACCTGCTCCAACAATTCGAGTTCAAGCGTCTATTCATTGATGAGCTTGGTTGGGGACAATCCGCGTCGCGCAGGCCTGCCGCGGTTGAGGCCGCGGACGAGAGCTTCTTGCGTGTTCAGATTGCCGAACTCTCGGGCGTCGTAGTTTTCGAAGTCACCGCATCGGACGGCCGTATTCCCGATGCAAAAACGCGCGCCGCTATCCACAAGGAAACCGCAAAGCTCTATCACGAAAATCTTCTGATATTCATCGGTGGCAAGCGAACTCAAAGTCTCTGGTATTGGGTCAAGCGCGAAGGAGGCAAGTCATATCCCCGTGAGCACTCCTACTTCAAGGCGCAGCCCGGCGATCTCTTCCTATCAAAGCTAGGCTCGATGGTAGTCGAGATCAGCGAATTTGACGAACGGAGTCACCGATCCAACCGAGCGCGCCAAACTACGAGCCGAACTCGACGGTATGATCGCTCATCTCTACGGACTCACAGAAGAAGACTTCACGCACATTCTTTCAACCTTCCCGCTGGTCGAGCAAACGGTGAAGGACGCAGCCCTTGAAGCTTATCGAGAGCTTGCGCCCAAGCCCGGCGACCAGGAGATTGCGGCTTTGATCGCCAGGGGCGAAAGCAACCAGCTCGAGTTCAAATTCTTCAGCGCGCTGGGATTTCAAGCTCGACAAACAGAACAAGGTGATGGAAGACATTGTCGTCAAAACCATCGCAGCTTTCTTGAACACAGACGGCGGCAACTTGCTGATCGGTGTTGACGATGAGCGCAACGTGCTCGGCCTCGGTCCCGACTACAAGCTGTTCGGCAAAAAAGATTCACACGACGCCTACGAGAATTTCCTGACGAATTTGCTCCTTAACAATCTCGGTAAAGACACTGCGGCGCTGATCTCGATAACCTTCCAAGAACTCGATGGCAAAGACATAGCAAAAGTAGATGTGAAACGTTCAACGAAACCGCTCTTCGTTAAAGACGCGAACGGCGAGCACCTTTACATCCGCGCCGGCAACTCAACTCGACAGCTGAACGCCAGGGAGACTGTGGATTACGTGAAGCTGCGCTGGCCGTAGACGCCGTTCCCCTGCGGAACCAGAAGAAGTCGTAAGAAGCAGCCGGTATCCGCTACACTGCCAGCGCTTGTCTCTGATAGCATTATGCAACTTGCTCAAATGGGAGATTAGCCGGGGTGGTGGAATGGCAGACACAGAGGACTTAAAATCCTCTGGCTCGCAAGGGCCGTGCGGGTTCGAGTCCCGCCCTCGGCATTCAGTTCTGGTAACCTACACCTATTGATCTGAATCTCATTTCGACCTCATGAGACCTTTGACCAAATGTTGACCATTTTTCCGGCTTCCGCTCGGCAGCCCGAACAAGGCGCCTTCTACCCTCGTCCGTCGCGTGCGCATAGTTTATTGTCGTCGTGATGGACTTGTGACCCATCACCGCTTGGATTGCCTTCAGAGGGGCTCCGTTATCGGCAGCGCGGGTTCCGAAGGTATGGCGCAAGTCGTGAATCCTTCTCGATTCGGCCAGCAGACAAGCCTTCTGCCATCCAAGGTACAGATTGGTGTACGGCTTCCCAGTCCGAGGATTCGTAAAGATGTGATCGTATCCGCCCGTCGTGTGCTGTGACGGATTGTCTTCTATGTTATCAAGCCTGCTGTCAAAAGACTAAAGGTCTAAGGACCCAAGGACTCCAACTATGAATTGTTGTAATGTAAGGTGGTTATCTACTTGACACGAAGTGGGGATTGTAAGGTCGTCCCGCGGGTAGAATTCTGCTCCATGCATTTCGACGTAAAACGACCGAAACAGTCCGACAAAGGAACGATATGAAACGTAAGGCGTTGATCACTGGAATAACTGGTCAGGATGGTTCGTATCTCGCCGAGTTGCTTCTAGAGAAAGACTGTGAGGTGCATGGTATGGTTCGGCGAGTCGCAATCGAGGATCCCGAACATCGGCTGTGGCGCATCAGGCATATCCTTGGCGATGTAGAGTTGCACGCTCCTTCACTCGAAAGCTATCCGAGCATATTTCGGGTGATGGGGGTTGTGCGGCCCGAAGAGATTTACCACCTTGCTGCGCAGAGCTTTCTGAGTTACTCATTTGAAGATGAGTTTTCCACACTCAATACTAACATCAACGGAACCCACTACATGTTGGCCTCAGCTCGCGAAGTAGTTCCCGGTGCCCGCTTTTACTTCGCTGGTTCTAGCGAAATAATCGGTGAAGCCAATGTGACACCCCAGAATGAAAACACGCCGTTCCATCCGCGTTCCGCGTATGGCATATCGAAGGCTGCGGGATTCGAACTTACTCGCAACTATCGTGAGGCATATCAGCTTCATGCCTCATCCGGGATCTTATTTAACCACGAGAGTCCCCGCCGAGGGTTCGAGTTCGTGACGCGCGAGATAACATCCCATGCCGCCAAAGCTAAGTTGGGATTGAGCAAAGAGCTAAGGCTTGGGAATCTGGACGCACAAAGAGATTGGGGCGATGCCCGCGAATATGTTCGAGCAATGTGGCTCATGCTTCAGCAAGAAGCCGCGGATGACTATGTTATTGCAACTGGCGAGACTCACTCCGTCCGCGAGTTCCTTGACATTGCCTTCCGCCATGTCGGCCTGAATTATCAGGACTATTTAGTCATAGACCTCAGTTGTACAGGGCGGCGGAGGTGACACTTTTACTGGGTGACTGTAGAAAAGCGAAGGAACGACTCGGATGGGTTTACAGCCACTCGTTCCTGGATTTAGTGCATGAAATGGTTGAAACGGATCTCAGATACTATGATGGCTCCGTGAGCTTGGCGGAAAAGAACGCGCCGCCAGCCTTAGAATGATCGAGGCATAAACAACAATCCAGGGAATCAGTATAGGTTCCTCTTGCGAAGTCAACCGGAGGATCAGACAAGTGAGCCCGCCGCAAGCGATGTAAAGGAGGCGTGTCCGGCTGGAAACTTTCAACGGTAACCATAAACGCGCTAAGATGGTCGAGGCATTTCTTTACAAGAGAATATAGCCGTCGCTTATCCGGAGGAGCATCGCAGGGGAAGGTCAAGGTCAATCAGGGTTGAAAGATGAAAATCGCAGTCTGGCACAACTTGCCTAGTGGTGGTGGCAAGCGTGCGCTTTACTATCACGTTCGCGGCCTCGTCGAACGCGGGCACGACATCACCTGCTGGAGTCTAGACACTGCGGACCAATCCTATCTTCCCTTGACTGAGTTTGCGCGCGAACATGTTGTCTCTTGGCAGTCCGGGAATGGCTCGGGCAAGGAGACTACCGGGGACTCGCCTGACTACTACCGAGCTATTAATGACATGCGCGCGTTTGACGAAGCCTCCCGGCGCTGCGCCCGCCAAATTGAAGCCGGTGACTTCGATCTGCTGTTTGCCAACTCCGCACTCCCGTATTATGTGCCCTTTATCGTCCGCCACGTGCGCTTGCCCAGGCTGCTATATCTCCAGGAAGCGTGTCGGGGTTTGTACGAGGCGGCGCCGATCCTTCCCTGGGTCGCCGGTGCGGAAGAAGACCTCGAGCGGGCTGAGTCATTAGGACCAGAGCAGTTCAAGGTGGAATTCCCAAGATTGCAAGCCCTGCGCGTACAGGCGATGCAAGAGTGGTCTAATGTTAGGGCGTGCGACGAGGTTCTGGTCAATTCTTATTTCAGCCGCGAGAGTGTATCTCGGGCCTACGGCATAGATTCGAAAGTATGCTATCTGGGAATTGATACTTCTCTCTTCCGTGATCTCGCGCTTGATCGCGAGCGCTTCGTTGTCGGGCTGGGTTCATTTCATTCGATCAAAGGAATCGATTTAGCAATCAAAGCGATGTCTTTACTCTCGCGACCTCGTCCGCGCCTCATATGGATCTCGAATTCAGTAAGCAAGACTTACGAAGACGAAATGAATAGACTGGCTTCTTCCCTGGGCGTCGAGCTTGCTGTTAAAGAAGCAATTCCAGATGCTGAACTGGTTACAATTCTCAATCGGGCAACCTTACTGATTTACACATCAAGGCTCGAGCCTTTCGGTTTCGCGCCTCTCGAAGCCAACGCCTGCGGCCTACCGGTCGTCGCTGTAGCGGAAGGAGGCGTTCGAGAGACTATAGAGGACGGCATCAACGGGTTTCTGGTCGATCCTGAGCCGGCTGCGATAGCCCGAGTCACGGCTCGACTTCTTCGAAATCCTAATTTGACGAGACAGATCGGACAGCAGGCGGCCGCGCATGTCCAGCAGTTCTGGAATGTGGAGAGCAGCGTGGATCGTCTTGAGGCTCACCTGCTTAGGCTTGTTTCAACCCAAACAAATCGGGCGAAACTTAACAGGAAAAGATTCGAGATCAGTCCAAAACGAGCAGCATGCACGATAATTGCGAAAAACTATCTTGCTTTCGCCAGAACGCTGGCACAGTCCTTCTTGTCCTTGCACCCTGACAACAAGTTTTATGTGTTGATTGTTGATGAATTCGAGGGCTACCTTAACCCTGCGGAGGAAGCTTTTGAAATTGTTAGTCTAACTGATTTGGGAATTCCAAACCTCCTCAGTTTCTGCTTTAAATACGGTATTACGGAGCTTTGCACCGCGGCCAAGCCATATTTATTGGACTACCTGGTTCGTGAGAAAGGTATTGAGCAGATGCTCTACATTGATCCCGACGTTCTCATCACAGCGCCGCTGAAGCAACTCTATGAAGAACTGGAAATCTACGACATTGTCCTTACTCCCCACTTGGACACAGATTATCCCGATGACGGGTTGCTGCCTGACGATGGGTACATCTTGAGAGCCGGCGTATTTAACTTGGGCTTCATAGGAATCAATTCAAGTGAGAATGCGGCGTCCTTTCTGAGCTGGTGGAAAAACAAGTTGTACAACGGCTGCGTGGTCGACGTGGAGAATGGCTATTTCGTCGACCAAAAGTATATCGACTTAGCGCCGATCTTTTTTGAAAACCTCTTAGTTGAAAAAGACGCCGGCTACAACGTGGCCTATTGGAACCTGCATAGCCGCGAGATTAGCAGGGACAACGGAACCTGGTTGTGTAATGGGCGTCCCATGTATTTCTTTCATTTCAGTGGCTTCAATCTGGAAAGCTCTGAAATATCAAATTACATACCAAGTGATATCGCACGACATCGCTTTTCCAATCGCACTGACCTTGGGCCACTCTTCAACGAATACAAGGAACTTCTTCTCCGAAATGGTCACGGAACAATCAGAACATGGCCATACACGTTTGCGTATTTCACAACGGGCGAACCCATTCCGCCTGAACTGAGGATTGAGTATCGCAATTGGCCTTCGAAGTGGCTATCGGATGGCAACCCTTTCAGCTCCCAAAGCCTCAAAGAAAGAGCTAACCCACCGAACATCCCCGAACTAGTAGAAGTCCCAGTAGAATCAAAAGCTGAACACACAGAATCAAACGCAGATGGATCAACCCCAATTGCGCATTCAACGGCGGAAGAGGAACTAAACAAAATTCTTAATTCGAGAGCCTGGCGCTGGGCGTCGCGTTACGGCCGTTTCAAGTATCGCTTTCTCCTACCGCTTTATGATCTTCTTCGCCGCCCATTGACAAAAAAGGCGAAATCAAATCAAGAGAAATCCTAATGTGCCGAGTCAGGTTATCCGCGAGTCAAGGATGAGTACTGCTTCATAGCGGGAACTAACAACCCGGCAAGGTTGTCAATACTATGAAGCCGGAACACGATCTATTGTTCGGAGCGTAGTCTCAAACATGAACGCGAAATGGAGGCGCGCTAAGTTGTGATAGGAACCTCGATACCAATAATCGCAACTGGCATGCATCGGTCGGGGACTTCTCTAGTAGCCTCTTTTCTGTCCGCCCTCGGCGTTGATATGGGTCAGGAGTTGCTGCCGGCGGACAAAGCCAATCCGCGCGGCTACTTTGAGGATATCGGTTTCCTGGAATTCCAACGCAAGGTACTTTCACAGTCATGTCTGTCAGATGATGGCGGGCATCCAGATTGGGGATGGACACAAAGTGAGCAGCTAAACAAAAAGGCTTTTAAGGCTTTCATCCCAGCCGCGACAAGTATGCTCGTTTCACGAGCTGAAGGGCGGGGACTCTGGGGATGGAAGGATCCTCGTACCACTCTTCTGCTCGACTTCTGGCATAGACTGCTTGATGAGGCTTATTACATTTTTGTTTACCGGTTTCCCTGGGACGTAGCCGATTCCATGCAGCGTCTCGGCGCGCCAGTGTTTTTACGCAATCCGGAATACGCCTACCGGATTTGGAGTTTCTATAACCGACACCTGCGGGATTTCTTTATCAAGAACTCACACCGCTGCGTGCTCCTATCTATTAATGCCTTGCAGCAAAACCCCGATCGACTTGTCGATCTGCTCCGTAAAAAACTGAACCTTGAAATACGCGAGGCAAATCTAAAGGACATTTACGAGCCCGAGTTATTTACCTGTACTGACGGCCCCGAGGGCTATGACCCGTTGATCGATCTCGTGGCAGCAACCTCGCCTGAGTGCACGGAACTCCTGGCACAACTTGATAATCTGGCTGATCTTTCAGGGTCCGGCCTCTGGCGAGTGCGACCCCTTCGGAGCAGACCGAGTGGAGGAAATAATCTCTCAGCGCCACAGCAGGTTGATCTGTCAGTGATCATTCCATGCCGCGACGACGGCCAGTTTCTGATTGAGGCCGTTGCCAGTTTTGAGAGAGTCGCCCCGAAAAATTGCGAACTCATAGTAGTCAATGATGGCTCAACAGAACTCCGGACGCTTGAGATCCTCAAGATCCTAAGAGACGCAGGATACTGCTTGTTTGATCAGGAAAACCAGGGCCTGTCGGCAGCGCGAAATGCCGGAATTCGCTTAGCTGCCGGCCGCTATATCCTGCCTCTCGATGCCGATAACAGGATGAGAGCCGGTTTCGTAGAAGCTGCAATCGAGATTCTCGACTCGACGTCAGAAATAGGAATCGTTTATGGCTATCGCCAGTTCTTTGGTATGAAGACTGGTCTCGACGAAGTAGCGGAGTTCGATTTAGAAGAGATGTTAATGTTTAATTACATTGACGCCGGCGCTGTGTTTCGTCAGCAGGTATGGGCCGACTGTGGCGGTTACGACCAAAGAATGTCGCCGTTAGAAGATTGGGACCTGTGGATCAGCGCCGCCGAAAAGGGGTGGCGGTTTCACCGCCTTTCTCAGGTGACGTTTGAATATCGAGTGCGACCCGGGTCGCTTCTGTCCATGGTTGATAATCCTGAGTTTCTCGATCAGCTGCTTGAATCTATGATGATCAAGCACAACGAGTTGTATCAGCCCAGATTCGTAAAGCAGTTGGCGAAGATGAAACGGTGCGCGGCCCACCTCACTGTCAGCGTCAGGCGTTTGTCTGAAGAGAGTGATTTGCTCAGGAAAGAATTATTAGCAGCGAAGTCAGAGAATGAACATATCAGGGATATGAAAACCGGCAATCCACCGGCTGAACCAAAGCAGATCCCGCAGCCGGCAGAGCGCCCTGCTGACAAGTTGAATTCACGAGGATGGCGACTCTTAAGTTACGTTCGCCGGACCATGCAAAGGTGCCGCGGCTCTTAACGTTGTGGAAGAGCCGTTTCAGAATAAAGAGATCGAGTGAATAGGTGCGATCGAGAGCTGCAATTAAGAGTAGCTAATCTGAACAGGGGTGAACTTCACTCTACATCATCGTGGCCGACCGCGCACACTCTGGCTAGTGCTACACAGTAGGGTAGTGGGTGCTAATATATTCCTGTGCTGCTGAGCTCTCGATCGCAAGGCGAAGCGGAAAAACCTTGACATCGCGAAACAATATGGGACATATCAAGACGCAGTGCCGAGAGCAAAGGCAAAAGAAAAGACGAAGGCCAAGAAACGGGCAGATACGCAAGTAACGGAGATATTGGGCCGAAATCGGCTCATTAATGAACTTGTAAATGATGGCCTAGAAGTCGCGGTACCTTTGCGCGACTCCGGTATTGACCTTATTGCCTATGCAGCCTTTCAAAAAAGACCTTTTGTTGGCTTTCCAATTCAGATGAAGGCTGCCACTAAGCAGTCGTTCTCAATCGACCGCAAATATTCCAGGTTTAAGACCAGCTTGGTCATTGTGTTTGTCTGGAATCTTGGTGAACCGGCGCAGAGTGCGACTTATGCTCTAACCTATGATGAACTACTGAAAATAGCTAAAAGCAAAATCGCTAAAAAGAAAGATTATACGAAAACAAAGGCATGGAAGGGCAAAGGCTATTACGCTAGTAACAGACCAAGCAAGGAATTGGTTGAAATGTTAAAACAATACCTTATGCATACCGGTTCCTGGCGAAAGAAGATAGAGGGCATGATCAAAGATGTCGCGACGACGCGCCTGCGGAACGTATAGAAGCAAAACAAGAATGTATCGCTACCCGAATTTGATCATCAAATCTGCGAGACTTTACTAAAGCGTATCGTACGCCCTCGCGTCCCGGCGAGAGTGAAGGGCCTGAGTGCTCATCTGGCCAGCATCGCGAGGCCGATCAACGCGAAGAGCAAGCGATACCGTCGTTGCATCCATAACGCGGTCTCGAATCCCAATCCACGCTGGAGCGCCCGCAGAGACCATGCGACATGCAAAGGCCATAGGACAGTGCTCCAAAGCAGCAGCCTTGGCAGGATGCCAAACTCGGCTAAGCCGCCGAGTATCGCATAAGCGGTCGTAAACGTGAACAGGCTCGCGAGAAACGCTCGGCGGCAGCCGAACACTACAGCACTAGTGCGAATCCCGTTGAGAAGATCACCCTCGTAGTCACGCACCTCCTGGTTGAGATGGCCACCGCAAAAAACCAAACCAAAGAAGAGACTGATCATAAGACCACTTGCGTCGAGGGGGTGGAATAAGGTGTAACCAAGCAAAAAATGCAACGCACCTCCGAGAAGGTGATTGATCGACGCAACGATTGGCGTGCTCTTGCCGAACCTCGGCGAACACGAGTACAGAACGCTGAGAGCTGCGATCGCGGCGCCAAGCAGTACGGCGCCACGGCCGACGGCAGCGAAGGCGACATTCGCGAAAATGAGGAGAGCGGTTGCAACGCACGCGACCTGACGCCTGGTAATGCCCCGCCGACCAAATACGAATGTTGACCGCCGCGGATCACGACTGTCGCGGCTGTGCCCAGCCCAATCATTGAAGACAAAGACGTGCGCCGTGAGCGCGAGGCTGCCGATAAGCAGGACACCCAGGTGGATCACGCCGGATGGTTGGAGGTTGAAGCCACTGAGGAAACAACCGAGAATCGGCGAGGCTTGAAGCACGAGCACCTCCAGACCTCGAGTGGATGCGAAGTGCGGTATTACGCGAGCGTACTGCCGAAAAAGCGATTGAGAAGTCATTGTAATGGCCGGTTAACCTCTCCGGTTTCGACACGAGCTGCTTCGTAAAGCCGGAGCCACATTGCGTAACCAAAATCCTCGGACCAGTAAAATCGAGGTACAGTCGCGCTCAGATCATTATGGTAGAGCAGTGGTGGGGAGCGACGAAGCTGGGCAAAGCCATCGCTACCAATGCGCACAAGCAGATTGCCAATCGCCTTTCGTGCGTTCGAGTCCGGTTGCGACGTCATTGTTTCGACGAGCAGGCGCACCGCCTCGCTCCATATCTCCTGTCCCGCAGCGGGAAGCGCAAGGCGCTCCGTCGGCAGCGGAATTGCGCAACCAAGCTGCTGCAATTCAGCGCTGCGGAGATAGGGCACCAGTGGAGCTTTTTTGTAGTAGACCCAGATATTGTCGTCCCCAAACGAGCGTTGGAGTGCATCACAAAGGTTCTTCGCGGCAGATGGATCAAGTTCGCGCAGCATCAAATATACGTGCATATTAATGGCGATGTCTGCCGGATCTGGATCGCTTCCGGGATCTAGACACTGATATTGGTTTGGCGGGGCGAGCCAGGTGCGGTATAAGCCCCTCTCGTCGCGATAATGAGCAAGCTCTCTCAGCATGAGTTGCTGTCTCGGATCACCAGCGCCATAGCCGGCGATTCTCCACGCCAAAGCAGTGTCGTCAGCGTCCGGAGTTATGACACATCCCAGCGTGCCAATGGTGGGTCCATCCGGCAACCCATGATAGCGCACTAATCCATTGCTTTCGATCTGTGCCGCGAGATGCTGGCGGGCGCGCTCCACCACATCGTCGAGACTTCGCTGGCGTGCCACGGGCGAGAGCAAATCCACTAGCATTGAAGTCAGGAACGCGTTCATTTCTTGCTGCGGCGCTTCATAGCGAAGTCCCTTCGTATATGAGGTGAGCCAAAAACCGTACCGGGACTGCCGCGCCCGCAACAACATCGCCGCGTGCGCTGCCATCGCATCCAACTCAGGCCCTGACTCAGACTGCTGCGGCATCGTAGCCGTGTTCCCGGCAGGCTCCTGTGTGATCACGACTACGCGCTGCTCACCAACAATGCGGATATCGCTACTTGGCTCGATCCGAACAGCGAGCTGTAGTACGCGCTCTCCCGGTGAAACACCCCGCGTGTTGGCGGATACGCGCCAGCCCGAGGGCGAAAGGGTGTGCATCGCTTTATTGACATCATCTCGCGGTCGAAAGTCCTGGGTCGAGCCGATCAAGACCCCGTCTATCAACAGGAACAGTTGGGCAGGCATACGCCCGCAGGTGAGCGTCCAACCTTCAATCACCTCTCCGTTTTCCAGTACAGGGACATCTCCGATCCCGGGAAGCAGTGTCGGTCCAACACGATCAATCGAGCCCCTCGCGTCGCACAGAATCTCGCCGCGCGCACGTGGATGACTCAATTCTGTGATGAACGGAACGTTGCGCGGATTCCATGCCCCGCTCATCGATGCGGGGTTTCCAGCAAAGATAGCTGCGTCACTCGCCCCCGTGTACCAGAAAGCTCCGATCGTCTGCACACCAATCGATAGCGCCATCGCCGCCGTCATTGTGATGCTGAGGAGGCCGCGTGCAACCGGTCGCAGGACGAACGGAACGGGTGCGAGCATCCACACAAGAATCGGCAAAAGGTCGGTTAGCCAACGCGGACCCCACGACACTCCGGCGCGCCAGTCTGCCTGCGAGTAAATTATGAACTGGCCGGCGACAGCAAAACTGAGCGCCACCGCGAACCCTCTCGAGCCTGGTGCTCGGAGGCGCTGAACCAGACCAAGGGGAATGAAGACAAGGAACGGGGAAAAGACGAGGAGGCCGCGCGCCGGGCTGACTAGCAACCCGGCCACTCCTGACAAGTTTAGTCGGACGAATTCTTTATGAGGGGCCAATCCGTATCCACCGGCAAGGTTGCCGATAAAGTTCAGGTTGTAGTAGAGGAGTGCCACCAGGGGGACAACGGCGCCAGCGAGGAGCCACAGGGCGCTGCGCCTGCGGCTCCAAATAACGAAGAGTATGATCGCACCGGCAATCAATGCGTCCGGCGGGCGATTCGCCGCCATCAAAACACAAACGGCGCCGAGCGCAGCAGTGCGCATGGGTGATGCGGCGCCGACGACCAGCAGCAACGACAGGGCGACCAGGAGTTCTCCAGACCCGTGCTGCCAGAGTGCCTGGCTTGAGATCATCCACGTATTGGTCCCGAAGGCGAATACCAAGGCGAGCGGGAGGCTCCACCGGATGGAGTCGCGACGAAGCACCAGAAACATAAGGACAACCGCGATCGATGCAAGAAGCGACGCCGAGACTTTCTCCATTAATACCGCCACCCGATCAATCTGCGGCTGCTCCCAACCGTGTGTGTTGAGCCAGATAACGGCGGGAAAATAGAGTGGGGTCACGAGCAGTGGTGTGACGACGGGATACAAGGAGGCGAGCTGATTCTGGCGAGTGCGGACCATCCAATAGGCCCATGGCTCAAAGTAGTTGACCTTACCGGCTGCACCCGCTGTCCGATCCCGCTTCCAGTCTGGAATCATCGAATGGCCATGCGCAACCATGCGCGCGCTCGCGTCAAGGGCGAACGTGCCATTATGCCAGAGAATCAGCGGCAGATATCGAGCGGGCATAGTGTCCCCAGCGCCGATCTGCCGGAGGTTCGCGTTGTAACCTAAGAAACAGAACAAGCCTAGGAGGATTGGTGCTTTCAAAGATTGCAGGTAAACGCGGATCGATCCTCTGTACGAGCGTGAAATGCAAGCGGGCAAGGTCAACTCCCCTCCTTATCAAGTACATTCTCGCACTTCAAAGGTTTTGAATAATTCGTGTCTGGAAACGATAGCTCGCGCTTAAGCGATCCATCGACGGTCGATTCGAATGATGGGCAACCATTGATTGTCTCTTCCAAAATCTGCGGATCTTGGCAACCTAGTGCCAGCCGATGACTTCCGACCCGTGAGTGCCTCTGCGCACGCGCTTGTGACTCCTCAGATCACCGCGCTTCATTGATGACCCACAGGCGCCAGGTAGCTTTGAGGCGGTTCCTATCCAGAGGCCTGATCTGTATGACAGAGAACTCTCACTACTTTACTTTGATCTTATGGAGCGGTGATGATCCGCAGCCTGTAGTTCACGCTCCCTGAAAATGCGCTCACGCCGATTATGTAAGTGCCCGGCTCGAGCGCTATCCCAATCAACTCGTTTGCCGTAGGCCCGGCGCTGAACGACAACAGGTTCGGATCATCCAGCGAAGTCTTCTTCTTATTCACATCCGAGTTGAACAAATACAAGTCGAGATCGCCCGAGCCGGACGTCGGCTCCAGCACGATCAAAACGGTGCGCGACTGATCTACCGTGAACCTGTAAAGGTCCTCGACACCATCGCTCGACCCGTCAGGAAGTTTCATCGTCAATATCGAATCGTCTGACGACGAAGCCGCGGCTGACACGTCTGTCGGTATGGTGAGTTTCTGCGCTTTCTTGGTCTTCTCATTCGGCTCGCTCTCGGTCGCAGGCACCGGCGTTGCGGTGCTGAAGCCATTGATGATGAAGTCGATTCCGCTGGTGATTTGACCGGCAGTAACTGTGAGGGGCACGAACACGCTTGACGAGTTCGATGAATTGCCGCCGCCGTTAAAGAACTCTTCCTTAACCGGGAGCGGGAACTGCTTAGAAAGCGGGCCGATGCCTGAACCCATAATCGCATTCGGGTTGATTTGCTGAATCTCGGCCATGTATTGACCCGGCGGCAATCCCTGAATTCTATAAGCGCCTTGTCCGAACTGGAGGCCAGTGACAGCGCTTGAGACCGTGGCCAAGGAATCCGTCGCGGGTTGTGCGCTGGGACCCTCGGGAACTCCATTGGCATCGATGGCAGGCGGCGTAAGAAAAGCCGCGGTGCCCAATGGAGGAGGAAACGCGCCTTGATCTATTCGACGCGCAACGACATTGATTCCCGAGATCGGTATCTCAGAATCGCCAACCTTCAGCAGCACTCGTCCTTCTATCGACCCCCGCGAAGCCAGGTAAGCCGGCGCAGGATAGAGATTCGAGAGCGCGTTTTGTGTGTCCATGTCGAGCGTTGCTACGAAGAACCCCGCGTTCGGGAACTGGCTGCGAAGCGACGAGCCGATAGGAGCGTTAAAGAAGAAGGGGAAGAGGGTCTCGGTAAACGGCGCATAAAGGTCGAATGCCTGGACGTTGCTGAATCCCGGCTCGATTGCGCCGCCGGGATCGCTAGCTGCGATGTTGCCGTTGATCTGCTCGTGATCGAGCGGCCCCGCGAAATGGCCGAATTCGTGCGTGAAGACGCCAAGAAAGGCTGTCGTGCTGATTGGGTTAACTCCCTGCAGTACAGAACCGTTGAGCACGACGAATCCTTCCCGCAGTGAACTGCTGGCTTCATCAAGTTGCAGAAAGCCGAAAAACCCTAGCACACCGCCGCGCCCCGTAATCGAGCCATCATTGTCAAACACTATGGGATTTTGAAACGTGGGGTTTTTGCTGCTGATAAATTTGCCGGCGTTTGTTGACGTAACATCTACCGGATCGCCAGTCGTAGGGTCCAGAATGGGACCCGCATTGGCGAACTCAATATCAGCCGTCGGAATACCTGAGTAGAGATTGAAGATTCGATCCACTAACCCCGCGGCCTGCTGATGATTCAACGTCCCCAGCCCGCCCGAGTCTACGCGATAGAGAACGCGGCCTGAGGAATCAACCGTCTGCGTGTTGAGCGGGCCTCCTCTCACTTCGGTACGCGTCCACCTCACCGGCTGGTTGTTTATTACAAACAGCGGTCCACCCGCATAAGCCAACGAGCAAACCGCTGCGATCGAGGCAGCAGCAATGACGGGCAGGCTCCAACGCATTTGCAAATGGTTGCTCATCATTTTTCGGCTCCTCCTCTCGGCGTTAAGACAATGGCGCCTCTCTCGATTCCGTGCGCAGTATTGATTCGGTCGACAAGCTCGAGCAAAGCATCGAGCGGCAACGCTCCGCGCTTGCTCGACAGCGTCTGGCTCTTCGGACTGAGGCCCTGCGTCTCGACTAACGGGTTGTCACGGTCGGGGAAGATGACTTTGGCGTTGGCCGCAATCATTGCCGTGCCGTTGTAAGCCGCGGTGAACAGACCAAGGTTACCGATGCTATTGCGCGCAAGATCTTGCCCGGATGGCATCCGTGACACGATAAACGCCCCCTGGTAGAGCCCCACCGGATAAGTCACCTTGCCGCCGAGGTAATTGGGAATCAGAAACAGAAGCACGCGGTCGCCGGCGTGGTATTCGCTCATGCCGTGAATGAACGTGTCAGGAGTCGCCGTCCGGCCATGCATAGACATCTCACCGCCTTTTCCAAGAGTGCGGTGAGCGGGATGTCCCATCTGCCGAACAGTGATCACTTTGGGCAGCTTCCCTTTGATGGCGCGCTCGACTTCGAAGGTATAGAGCGTGACGGGCATCTCGCCTTGAGCGATGACCTCGTCGGTTTCTTCAACCTGGATGCAGCGACCGAGAAAGATCCTATCGGCAGTGGAGGTCATCTCTTCGAGATTGAATCGAAGCACCGCGTGGTGCGCATCAACCATACGGGTCGAAAGCGCCAGGGTGAGCGCAACGAATGCCGTTAATGCGAGCATTCTCATACAATGTTTGGACATAACTTTACTTCCTGAAATTGTCTTTAGGGAGCGGGTCAGTTGAAGGTCCAGTTCAGAGTTCAAGCTTTAGCTTGCTGTTTCTTCAAGCATAGAGCTCAACAGCAAGCTAAAGCTTGAACTCTGAACATCAAACTGACCCACTACCTGTCTTTACGTTTTCAACTTAAGCCTTCGAGAGTCATCGAGGCTGCAGTAATTGAAGAGAACCTCGTTGACCTACCGCGACTCCGTGCGTGGGGTCCGGCAGATCAATCGAATTCAAATCGCGTGGAGAGGACGCGGCGACAGTCTTCCAAGATAACCCCTCATCGGTTGATTCAACAAGCGTTCCCTGGGCGCCAACCGCGCAGGCGATCTTTCCCGAGACGGCAACCGCATTGAGCGTCACCGCGGTAGCGGATTCGACCTGTTTCCATTCCGAACCATCCTCGCTTCTCAGTATCGTCCCGCCTTCCCCGACCACGATCGCCACTTTAGGCAAAGCCGCAAGCCCCAGAAGCGCTCGCGAGGTTCCTGATGGCTGCCTTGCCCAGGTATTACCACCGTCTGTAGTTGACATGACGAGCCCGTCTTCGCCGACAATCCATCCACGGTCAGGCGTAGAAAACCGCACCGACCAAAGGTCTTCAATGCGCGCAGTCTCCAGCTTGCTCCACGTTTCGCCGCCGTTGGTTGTGCGCAAGACAAGACCGCTTCCGCCCGCAACCCAGCCTGTTTGCTGATCAATAAAGAAGATGGAATTGAGCACTTCGCCTTCGCGCTCTATCCGCTGAGGCTTCCAGGTCAGGCCGCCGTCATCCGTGCGCTCGATTCGACCCGCATGGCCGGCTACCCACCCGATCTTGCGATCCACAAACTCGACCGTAGTTAGAATCTCATTTGTGTGCGCGATGGGCCGCCAGTTGAGACCACCATCAAGCGTCTGAAAAATGGCGCCGCCAAGGCCGCGCGGATCAATGTCTCCTACAGCCCACCCGGTTTGCGCATCAATGAAATCGACGCCCAGGAGATCCACTGTCCCCACACTTCTCCCGGCAGCCACGAAAAGCGGATTCGATGAAGAGACATGTTGGCCTCCGCATGAAGTCAAAATGAGAGAAAGAATAATGAGAGGGTGCCCCAGTCTGATGAAAGTTGTCTCCTTTTTCTCTGATCGATTTAAGAGCGAGCTTCCTTCTGTTCCTTAGAAGGCTAAACAGGGATCAATATTATAGAACGATGAACTGAAGACCACGAAATCCCATCGCGCAGCGTTCGGTTATTGGGTTGCTGACTTGTAACGTCTGGCCAGTCCTTCGCGTGCTTTGCGGTCCTTTCCGCCTTTGCGCTGAGTAGGGGTCTTACTGCTTTCAATACGCAGCGCAAAGTCGCAAAGGACCGCAAAGCACGCGAAGCTTATTCAAAACAATATGCAGCATCTGGAGTTAGACTAACAAAAGCACAATCGGCAGCGACGTAGCCGAAATCGTTCAGGCGGTCGCCAAACTGCCTGCGACTGAAAGAGCGGTTGTGCTTAGATATGTGAAGAGGATGAGTCTCGCCAAGCGAAGACCACAACCACGGAGGAGATCGGGCTAGCTGGCGCCTTTGCGCCCTAACACAATTGCTTCGACCGCTTCCAGAATCACGTCTATGGTCTCATCGTCAGTGTCATCGTGAGAAATCAAATCCATCAATCTGATCAGCTTCTCCCCGGTTGACATCTCCATTCTCTGTACAGGCGAGAGCGCGCTTAGTTGGGCAGGGTCAGATTCTACTCGTCGCTTCCACTGCTGAAAGTCAAGAACACGCGCCTGCGAGACTTGAGCCTGGTCAGGTCCCATCTCTTCACCCGCGACAGTCTGTCGCAGAGGGAAGGAGAACAGCTTGTTTCTCTTGCCTGCGTGGCGGGCATTCATCCGTGCGTCGCGTCTGCGTTGTCCACCTTCGAGAGGGCTTCCTATGAATCCGCAAACGGCGACGGTTGACCGAGATGCGCGCCTTTGTTTGAGCACTATTTCATCGAACGTCTCTTGCCACTCTGGATAAGCTGGCGCAAAGGGAGAGGCAAGCGCAATCTCGGCGGCTCTTCGAGCTTCTTCGAGTCGACCGACTTCCGTCAGCTCCACCGAAAGGGCGTTCAGGTGATCATAATATGAGTGGGGCCTTAACGACCCGGCAGCCCGAGCCAGCGGGAGCATCTTCTCCAGATCGACGATTGCGCCTCGATGATCACCGTTCATTCCCTTGGTTACCGCAATCATTTTGGCGGCGCCGACGAAGCTCAGCGGATCGAAAGCATCAGCACGAGTAACGATGCGCATCGTCTCTCGGTAGAGGGATACTGCAGTCTGAAGGTCGCCGGCCATTATCTGGTTAGATCCCAGCGCCAGCAACGCTCTCCCTCGGTATCGCGAAGTAGCATTCTCCGCCACTCGTTCAAACAACCGGCCGGCGCGTGGCCCCTCGCCAAACGTGCTTCGATTCAGTCCTAGAGCAATGTAATAGTCCGCGATACTTTCGAGTTTGCTGGAGAGAGGCAATTGCAGTAGCAGTTCGCCCGCGGAACGCACCAGGTCCAAACGACGCAAGGAATAAGCGTCATCTGCCACCGAAACAAACCTTGTCGCAAGCTCCGCAAGACTCTGCTTTGCATGAATACCCCTAATTAGGGCGCGTGCGATTCCCTGATACAATCCGGCGTGACTGGAACGTTTTTCACATTCAGTCAACCGTCTAAAGGAGGAAGAATCAGTGAAAACAAGATTGTTATTGGCAGCTATTTGCATGCTTGCGTTACCGATTTGGTGCTCGTATTCCACGGGTAACAAGCTCACTAACTCAGCTCCGTTCGTTACGATTGCCCTTGCCGGTCACACAATCACGGGCAATTGGTGCGACTGCGGAACGGCGGCCTGTATTTGCGAACCAGGCGAACAAGGTGGCAACAGCCCTCAAACGATATCAGGTGACTCACCCTATCAACATAACCAGAAGGCGAGAGCGGGCCGAGTCTCTGAACTCGATTTCGGCAGCAGCGCGTTTCTGATCGGTTTGGCGCTTTTTATGTGGAGCAGACTACGCGGCTAGCCTTTTAAGCTGCGTACCTCGCCCCGACTGACTAGCCCAAAAAACTCACTTGCTCTGATGCCGGCGGCCAAGAATCCCGTCTTCGCAAGGTGGCATTCTACTATAAGTGTATCTTGATTACATAACTAAAAACCTTTGTATCTGATTGAGGTTTCGTCCCGAACCTTGTCCGCGGGCCGAACCGTCTGAATCCAGGATATGAAGTGAACACCACGAAATCCCCAAGGCGCCTTGACATCGCATCAAAGGAGGGCTCATACAATCTGTCCCGGTTCTGAACGCTCCTTTGAGTGAGCTCTCTTGTTAGCAGGCGTATTTCGAGTTTGACTCGCGGTTGTGGCCTGATTCCGAAATGCAGAGAACTTCGCGCATTGTCTTGATACTCGCATGCGTTTCAGCATTCGCGCTTCTGGGTTTCGTCTTCCTTCGCAACCTGGTTGATTTTCCGGTCTATTACGCTGCGGGGCGGTCTCTCTTGAGCGGACGTACCGATCTTTACTCGCCCGATTTCGCGTTGGGCCGAGTGATGGATTATAGATATCCGCCCTTCTTTCTAATGGCCCTCTTCCCTCTTTGGCTTCTGCCGTATTCCGTAGCGGCTTACATCTGGTGCCTGTTGTCAGTGATCGAGATCGCAGGCTGTGTGGTCATCGTCCGCCGCACATTCAAGATCTCGAAACTTATGTGGCTCGCCGTAGCCCTTGTCGTAGCCCAGTACTTCGTGATGGCGCTGCACTACGGCAACGCGCAGTTGCTGGCGGTGTTTTTGCTGTTCGCGGCGCTCTACTTTGCGCAGCGGCGAAAAGATCTGGCCGCGGCGATCCTGATGGCGCTGGCAATCACAATCAAGCTGACGCCGGTTCTACTTCTGCCTTACTTCGCCTTGAAGAGACGATGGACTATGCTGGCTGCGGTTGTTGTGTTCCTAGCGGCAATCAACATTGCGCCGTCCGCTTACTTTGGGTTTCGCGACAACAATCGTTTGCTGACAACCTGGTACGACCACGTAGTCGCGAGCCAGGAGTTCCACGAAGACAACGGCCCCATAAACCTTTCTTTGAAAGGCGAGCTGCGCCGTTATCTCACCGATATTGACTACTCGCAACGAGTCGATGGAGATGTTGACTATCCCGCGGTGAACATCGCTTCGCTGTCTCGCGATCGTGTAGTTCAAGCCTGGATGATGATCGCTTCGGTGTTGTTCGCGGGGGTTCTGCTGCTGATGTGGTGGTTGCCGATGTCACAAAAGCCCGGCGGCGAGGTCAATGATAATGTCGCGCTCGAGCTAGCGGTGATGATCTGCATGATGCTGCTGATGGGTCCGCTTACGTCGAAGATTTATTTCGTAGCCTTGTTATGGCCGGTGGCGTGCCTGGCGAGTGTTGCATCGTCTCAGGCTTCTCGTAGCGGAAGATTTGCGACCTATACGATGATCGTTCTGGCGGCCGCTAATTCTGTTTTGCCCTTGCTGCCCGGACGCTCGATCCAGAGGTTGCTGCTTGTTCTTGGAACCGACTTCTACGTGAACTGTCTGGTGATGATTGTTCTTCTTTATGCTCTGGTCTCGCGCCGTCTTGCGTCTCGCTACCGGGCTCATGAGCAATCCGGCGAATCGCGAACACGAGTCCCGTCAATAGCCAAAACATCATAACGACTTCGCCGTCACCAAAATTGAAATGTGCGAGCGAGCTTACATTGAAGGCCAGAACCGCCCCCAGTCCTCCAATTGCGATTCCCGGCATTTGCCACCTTTCGTCCGACTTCACCTTCCTGATCAGGCGCCAGCCCTCAACCACCAGAATCGTCATCAGACCGCAATAGAAAATCAGGCCCAGCAGGCCCCACCATACCGCGACTTGAACCGGCGTCGAATGAAAATGCCCGGGAGGGAGTCTGCCCTCGTCATAGAGCCCAAGGCTCCGCTTGAGCTTTGCTTCGCTGCCTTTCCCGATGCCGACCAGCGGATGGTCTTTAATGATGCCGAAAGCCTCACGCCACACCTCGAGCCGGTAAGCGGTGCTCCCTTCCTCGGGATCGAACACCGAGATGCCGCGCGCGTGCTCGACGGCCAAAAGCGCCAAGGGAAAAACAACCAGAATGCTCCCAATCGCAATCCAAAGCACGCGGCGCCTGCTGCTTGCGAGAGCCATCCAAAAGACCGCGACGCCAAATCCCACCAACGCGGCTCGCGTTGAAGTTAGTATTAGCGTTCCGGTCAATAATGGAATCGCGATAACCAAAAGGATCGCCGCGCCGGATCTCTTGTTTGGGACGGAGATCAACATTCCGACCGCGAGCGCGGCGATGAGCTGAAGCACCTCGGCGTAGGTTTCGTAGTGACTATAGAAACCCATTACGCGAAAGTTTCTACCAGGCGCAGTAGTGATGCCGAGACCGAAGCCGGTTCCTCTGGCTTCCCTTATCGATTGCCGGGGAATCGAAATTTCCTCCAGAGCTTCTTTCCGTCCCAGTTGGAGTCGCAGCCGCCCGCGCTGGGATTCAATTATGCGAACCAGGTCCTGCTGAGAGTTGACTGCCTGATCGTCAGCTTCAAGGATTACATCCCCTACTTTGATGCCCTCAGAGTTGAACGGACTCTCCGGGCTGATAGAGTCGATCCGAAGCCCACGGCCAACGCCCAGCGTCACGGCGCTGTAGCCTACGTTGACGAGACACGACACGATCAACGCCAAACCCAGGAAGCTTGCGAAGCGAAGGCTCCTGACTTTGTTGCTGACGAAATAGAAGGCCAGAAAAAATGCCGGGCTCTTCAACCCCTTGATGCTGACCAGTGGATCGTAGGACACAAACGACGAAACGACGCAGCAAGCGAAAAATCCAAACAGCGCAATATCAACCGGAGATCGCCTGAACGGCAGTCTGCGAGTAGCTACGAGCTGGACTCCCCACGCGGTCAACCCAATCAGGTAAGAAGTCTGGGTGACCGCGATTGAATGGGGTGCGAACACGGCGTACAGGACAAGCGAGAATGAGATCACCCATTCGGTCGCGAGGTGAATTTGCCGGCCACGTTCCCCGGCCGGAGCCGCTAGATTGCTTGTGAGGGCCTTGGATGAATCTCTCAGAAGGCCTGGTAGCCGGGACACCCAGCGGCTCTTGTTTAAGGGCGTGCCGGATGCTGTGTCTTGTGTCAAACCCTCCAACCTCATTGCGGTGGCGTTCAGCGCAAACAGGACCTTTCCCAGCGCGAGAAGTCACATTCTATGATGCGCTTCTTTGCAAAGCAATCCTGACGTGGCGGCCGCATGAGGAATCGCCGGGCCTCCTCCTGAATTCGCTCGCAGCCTACGGAGTTACCATGCTCGTATTAACGAGCTGATAATATGAAGAAACCGCTGGCCTCCTGAATACCGATTTCTCTGATACAAGCAACTAGTCGGATACGCGAATCATTTCTATGCCGCCACTACCCAAAGCTTGACCCCTTTTGTCTCTTTAAGGTAGCCTGAATTTACTGTGAACCGCCGATACTCCGGCGAGAGCACAGCCCACTTCGGCGAGGTCATTGACAAGGCTGGCAATAATGAACACAACCACTCACGATGAAGGTGCCAACGATACGCGCTCCGGAACCTCCTCCTCAAAAACCGCTGCTGACGATGTCAGGCAGGCTTTCTCCGGACTGCCCTTTGAGGAAAAGTTTTCAACGCTGATACGAATTGAACTTGATATGATTGGCGACGCGGTTGACGCAGTCGTCTCGGCCGCTTCAAAAGCAGTCGACGATATCGCGGCATCGTGCTGCCAGGACTCGACTAACAAAACCGAGAGCTCGTCCGGTCACGCTTCAACCAGCGGAGCATAGCCGCGCCTTAAGGATGTCCTATGAGTGAAAGTTTTCAACTTCCCGATCCGCTCTTCAGACTCACTGTTCGATTCAGCAACGGGGAGACCGTTCAGCATATGATGACCGATCCTCTCGATTCGCGGACGATCACCCCGGAAATCAAATACGCGGTAGTAAGCTCATATTCCTGTCAGAATCCCAGTCTCGGCTCCGAGGTTGCGATGATAAACTTGCGAGATGTGAGTTACATAAAGACTGAGCGAGTCACGCTGGACCAGCTTGCCGGAGAGCACAGAATAGGTATTCGATCCGCGGGAGTGGGCGACGATCGGCTACCGAAACACATCGCTCAGATCAAGTTCGTCTGAAATGATTCTCCTACGCCGTGGAGCCCACCCGATGCTCGACAAACCCGGACCGAATCGCGCAACATCAGTAACAATCTTCCTCTCATGCCTGCTACTTCTGGCGCCCGCCGCGTATAGCGCTCAAGGCAATCACGAGATTGCTTCGACCACCGACAAGTCTGTTGAGACCGACTCTGCCCGCGCGTACGAGCATCTCAAAAGGCTTGTCGAGATTGGACCACATCCATCCGGCTCCGACGCGATTAAGAAAGCGCAGTCATATCTTGAAAATGAACTGAAGAGCTACGGGCTGACGGTAAGCGAGGACACTTTCAATGGCGAGACTCCGCGCGGCTCCATCCCGATGAAGAATATCATCGCCGAGCTTCGCGGTCAGAAACCGGACCTCGTTCTGATAACCGGCCACTACGACACAAAGCTCCAGCCGGGCTTTGTAGGCGCCAACGATGGTTGCTCGAGCGCCGCGGCGGTTCTCGAAACCGCTCGCGTGCTGGCAAAGAGTAAACCTGAATACACACTTTGGTTTGTGCTTTTTGATGGCGAGGAAGCGGTGGTCGATTGGAGCGCGATGGACGGCAGGGACAACACCTACGGCAGCCGGCATCTTGCGTCAAAGCTGAAGTCTGATGGCACGCTGACCCGGGTAAAGGCGCTCGTGCTGTACGACATGATTGGCGACAAGAATCTGGACATCAAGCGCGAGGGCGAGTCGACGCCGTGGCTGATCGATGCGATCTGGAGTGCGGCGCGCGCGCTCAACTATCAAAAGGTTTTTCTCGAGAGCGAGCAAGACATCTCAGACGATCACCTTCCCTTTAGAGACGCCGGGATTCCGGTCGCCGACTTGATTGACTTCAACTACGGCCCCGGGCATTCGTATTGGCACACGAATCTCGATACTCTCGATCACGTCAGCGGCGAAAGCGTAAAGACTGTTTGTGACGTAGTCATCAAAGCGCTACCGGACATTTTCAAACACCTCGACAACCCGATCGCTGCGCCTGCGAAAACGGTCCCGCACTAGGCACAAGGAGAATCATTGAAGCGCATCGCGGTCATTCCCGGTGATGGCATCGGGCCTGAGGTGATAGCCGAGGCTGTTTCCACGCTCAAAGCGGCCCAGGACCTCTACGGCTTCGAACTTTCGCTGACCTCCTTCGATTGGAGCGCTGAAAAATATCTTTCCACCGGAGTGACCCTACCCGACGGCGCACTTCAAATGCTTTCCGCGGAATACGACGCAATCCTGGCTGGAGCCTTTGGCGATCCTCGCGTGCGCGACAACAAACACGCCGCCGATATTCTGCTCGGCATGAGGTCGGGCCTGGATCTCTACATCAACCTCCGGCCGATCAAACTGATCGATGAACGGTTGTGCCCGCTGAAGGGACGTAAACCGGCGGATGTGGACTTCGTCGTGTTTCGCGAAAACACCGAAGGCATGTACGTGTTCGTCGGGGGGAACTTCAAAAAGAACAGCGCAGATGAGATCGCCGTCCAGGAAGAGATCAACACTCGCAAAGGCGTAGAGCGGATCATCACCGCGGCGTTTGATTACGCGCGCACCCATGATCGAAAGCGGGTGACGATGAGCGATAAGTCCAACGTGCTGACCTACGGGCACGATCTATGGCAGCGGACTTTCAAACAAGTAGCGGCGGGTTATCCCGGCATTGAAGCTGATCACCTTTATGTCGATGTGCTGACGATGTGGATGGCGCTGGATCCCGGGCGCTTTGATGTAATCGTTACCAACAATCTTTTTGGCGATATCGTCACCGACCTGGGCGCAGCGCTACAGGGCGGCTTAGGAATGGCGGCATCCGGGAACATTCATCCCGGCAGGGTTTCTCTGTTCGAGCCTGTGCACGGCAGCGCTCCACAATTCGCAGGGAAGAACGTTTCAAATCCGATAGCGGCTATTCTGACCGCTTCGATGATGCTTGATTTTCTCGAGGTTGAAGAAGCTGCGGCTGGAATCGAACGAGCCGTCGGAGCGGCAGTGCGCGCGGGCGATACGACGGCCGACATTGGAGGCCGGCTCTCGACTACTGAAGCGGGAGAGGCGATTCGAAAACATCTCATTGCGCAATAGAGAGTGACTCTTCCGCCTTCCGCCTTCTGCCTTCCCCCTACTGCGTATTAACTTTCCCGTGCCCATTACCCTTTGCACGTTGCTGAATGGTTATCCGATCAGTGTATTCCGAAAGTGCGGCAGTCACGTGGTGCCGCATCCGCGTGAATCGCAATCTCGTCGAGGTCATTTCCAATAAGTTTTGTTTCGTCTCGTTGTCGATGGGCAGCGCCGAGCAGACCAGTAACGAGAAGGCTTCAGCATCCTCCGGGAGATCTTGATTTATCGGAGCGCTGGCTTCGTCGAGCGACTGTGCCGCTTCAAGAAACTTCCTGCAGGCACCGGCCATATCGTCAAAGATCCGGCTCAGGTCAGCGCCCGGCTCCAGATCATCCGTCAATGGCTCAACGGCGGCCACAATGAACGGAGTCGAACTCTCAAGCGCAACTACTCGATAGCGCAACAAACCCGTTGAGATGATATTCATTCGACCATCGTCGAGCGGAACGACTGCATTGATTCTCGCGATGCAACCTACACTGCCGACTTCAGGCGGAGTCTCCCGGCCGATCGCTGCATCGCTGCGGTAAGACAAGCCGAATAAGCCACCGTTTTCGACTGCATACGTGATCATTTCCTTATAGCGCTCTTCGAAAATGTGCAGGGGCAGCATCGCGCCTGGAAACAAAACGGTTGCAAGCGGGAAGATCGCAAGTGCATCAAGATGTTCGAGGGTTTCTGCCACGATAAGATTCTATCACGCGAGATCGAACCGGTTAGCGAAGAGCCGTAGTTTGGTCATGTCAGGCGTCGCTCGCTCAGTATCAGGTTGCCCCTCTGCGTCCTCGGCGTCCTCTGTGGTTTTCTTGATCAATGCTGGGAATCGCGGGGACGCCGTGGACGCAGAGGGCTGCTTACTGCAGAGACTCGCTTGCGATCAGCGCATTAGCTCGAGCGACCACGCCCATGAAACTTCTAAGCTTATCGAAGTCCTTCCGTCCCGGTTCCGCTTCCACCCCACTGCAGACATCGATCGCAGCCGGTCTGACTTGAGTGATCGCCTCCCATACGTTCTCGGTATTGAGCCCGCCTGCGAGAATGATCCGAGCCAACCGCTTGGCTTCGATCGCGATTCGCCAGTCGAAGCGCTGACCGGTCCCGCCGTAGCTGCCGTGGATGCTTGAGTCCAACAGCACCATGCTCACGGGATAACTTTGAATCACGCCCAGATCGAAATCCTGCCCGACACGGATTGCCTTAATCGTCTTGATCGAGCCCAGCGCCGCGCAAAACTCCGGGGATTCATCGCCGTGCAGTTGAACTGCGCTCAAGCGAAGCTCCGAACTGACGTCAACAACTCGGTTCAATTCCTCGTTGACGAACACCCCGACAGTCGAAGCTACGGGCGAGAGTCTGCTGATGACCTCGGCGGCCGCGCGAGGCGCAATATACCTTCGGCTCTGCGGCCAGAAGTTAAAGCCGATTGCATCGGCGCCGGCCTCGAGCGCGGCTTCCGCCTCTTCCAGGCTCCGCACGCCGCACACTTTCACCTTTACCCGTGTTTGCATAAGCCGTCACTCTTCAACTTCTCGAATCAATTGCGCCAGCGCGTCTCCGGGATCGTTGGCGCGCATCAGATGCTCGCCAACGAGGAACGCATTGAAGCCAGCCGGCTTCAGTCGGCGGATATCCGCGCCGTTGTGAATACCGCTCTCGCTTACGAGAACCGAGCCCGCTGGGGCGAGCCCCGCCAGTTCGATCGACGTCTCGAGATCGACCGCAAATGTAGTGAGATCGCGATTGTTAATCCCGATGATTGAAGCACCGGCATGGATCGCCCGTTTCATCTCATAAGCGGAGTGAATCTCAACCAGAGCATCAAGCCCAAGCTTCCTCGCTAACTCGAGCAGGTTTGCGAGCAACTCATCTTCCAGTATCGCAACGATCAAGAGCACCGCGTCGGCGCCTGCCGAAACTGATTCGTACAACTGGTACTCATCAAAGATGAAGTCTTTTCTCAGCAACGGCAGCGCAACGCGGCTTCGAATTGCTTCCAGGTGATCAAGCGAGCCGCTAAAAAAATCTTCTTCAGCCAACACCGACAGCGCGGCTGCTCCCGCACCGGCATAGCTCTCAGCTATTCGGACGGGATTGAAGTCAGCCCGAATGATTCCCTTCGACGGTGAACGCTGTTTGATCTCCGCAATGATGTTTACGCGATCGGCCCGGCCAAGCGCGTCGGTAAGCGAATGAAAATCCCGAGAGGGTCGCGCAACTAAGGCAGTGATGGGTGCGCGGCGCTTTGCGGCCTCCAGGCGAGCAGCTTTTGCCTCGACGATGCGATCGAGAATACCGCCGGCTGCGCGCACGCCCAAACTGTTTGTCGGCTGAGTCTTCATCCAGGCCACCGATAAATCTTGCCAGGAGGGCGGTTTCGCGCGAAGCCGCAAAGATCCGCCAAGACGCAAAGGACTGGCGCGCTCATAGCTTCAAGAAATTCTGGAGCAGTTTCTTTCCGTGCTCCGTCATCACCGACTCGGGATGGAATTGAACTCCTTCGACCGGATACTCGCGGTGCCTCAATCCCATTATCAATCCGTCCGGTGTCGTAGCTGACACCTCGAGAGTATCCGGCAAGCCTTCCTTTTCGACGATAAGGGAGTGATACCGGGTCGCCTTAAATCTGTAAGGCAAGCCACGAAAGATTGTCGCGGAGTCGTGACAAATCTCGGATGTCTTGCCGTGCATCAGTCGCTCGGCGCGAATTACCCGCCCGCCGAAGGCTTCGCCAATCGCCTGGTTGCCAAGACAAACGCCCAGTATCGGAATCTCTTCCGCAAATGCGCGAACCACCGCGACGCTTATCCCGGCGTCACTGGGCACGCCGGGGCCGGGCGAGATCACGATTCTCTCGGGCTTCAAGTCGCGGATCTGATCGATCGTGATCGCGTCGTTGCGATAGACCTTCGGATCAGCGCCCAGCTCGCCCAGATATTGAACCAGGTTGTAGGTAAAGGAGTCGTAATTGTCGATAACCAGGATCATGTCTAACTCGATTGATTATCTCACGAGAGGTGCGATCAGCTGGAAGCGTTTCAGTTCAGAGTTCAAGCTTTAGCTTGCCGTTCTTCAGTCATAAAGCTCAAGGGCAAGCTAAAGCTTGAACTCTGAACCTCAAACTGACCCACTACGTACACCCTCACTGCCAATTGATTTTCTTAATCTCGATTCGCTGCTTTGGCTTGTCCCCTTCGACTTCAGCTTCAGCGATCTTATCGACTACATCCATACCTTCGACGATCTTAGCAAAAGGAACATGCTTCCCGTCGAGCGCCGGGTTGTCTTTTGAAGTGATGACGAAGTACCAGCTTGTTGTTCCGTCAGGAGCGACACGCATCGAAACCGTTCCACGCTCTTGTTTCACGTCATTTTTTTCTACCGCCACAGGCCAGAAGCTGAATTGACGTTTACGATTCGCGCTATCCTGGGGCCAGTCTCCAAGATAGCCAACTTCGAGGAAGTACTTCTGCGAAACGCGAAAGAACGTTGTGCCGTCATACAAACCCGACCTGGCGTAGCGGACGAAAGCGCGACTTGTGTTGGGCGCGGATTCCGGAAGAAGCTGCAGCTTAATACTGCCGAGCGAGGTTTCGATTGTGACGCGCATCGCTTTCATCTGTTCGACTGTCGGCGTTTTTTCGCGAATCGTTACTTTCTTGATTTCGATTCGTTCGTTGGCCACGCCGGCTCCGCTCGCCGGCAGCGTCGAGATCCTGGAAGCCACATCCATACCCTCGACTACGCGGCCGAACACGGTGAAGGTCGAGTCGAGGTTTGCTTGCGCCGTGCTGGCGTTCAATATGATAAAGAACTGCGCGCCGGACGTGCCCGGCTTGACGTCATTGGAGCCCGGCCGCACCGCTTGCAACACCGAAGAAACCGCCCCAGGCAGATGTTTGTTCTTGTTGACCTCGTCCGTGATTCCGGCGTTGAGCCCGCCCGTTCCATAACGCGCCTTATCCCTCGGATTCTTCGACAGCGGATCGCCGCCTTGTATCAGAGCGTTCGCCACCAGTCGATGGAATGTGGTTCCATCGTAAGCCCCTTCGCGCGCATTCCTGATAAAGCTCTCGACATGGCGAGGCGCATCCCTCGGAAAAAACTCGATCACGATTTCGCCATTCGAGGTGTTTAGCACGGCTTCCAGGTTGTCGTATTCGCCGGTTCCGGCTGCCTGTGATGAAGATCCCATCACCCTCGCAGGAGGCTCGATCAAGATGCCGACCAACAACACAAGCACCGCAACAAGGCTAATAGTGAGTCGCATAGCTTAGTCTCCCGCCCAGTATTGAAGTGGATTGTCGCGCAAAAGGTTCTCGCGTACAACTACAGCCAATCGAAGGTAGTGGGGTGCTAGAGTGTTGATCAGTGAACGTGCCGGTCTTGCCACAAAGTCACTGAGACACGAAGCCGCACAAAGAAAGACTTTGTGGACCTTCGTGTTCTTGGTGTCTTAGTGGCGAGATTCTTCTCAACACCCTATACCCACCACCCAATCGAATTCCGGTGAAGAGAAAAAAGGCCCGCCAGGTGGCGGGCACGAGGAAAGGGTTGCCATGATGCCAGTGATCAGTCGGCGTCAGCGTGACTCACGCTGCTATAAAAGAATTGTCACCGTCGAATCACTGTCCGAACTAATCGCAACCCCGGTGCCAACATTTCTCCAGAGAAGCAGATTCCGCCTAACCCCTACCGCTAATGCTCTTTCTGAACCGCTTGCCTCGAGTCAGACGTATCGCCCCAATCACAGTTCCGTCAGTTTGATTGAAAGGTTTCAACTAATTCAATCAAACATGGAGAGCCGGCTTGATTTCCATCGGGCGATTGTATGAAATGAGTTGATTCGCGGCGCAGTAAACTTGAGCGATGTAATCTAAGGCGTAACTATGGCCGGCTCTGGTTGGGACAAAAACACATGGGTGAGTCTGATGCCCAATGGCATCGGCCACGTGAAACCCAATCACTACGCTGAGATCGTGAAGACCATTTGGCGTAATCGCGATGAGCTGCCCTTCGCCCTTCGCATACTGCGTAACGGCGTGTGCGACGGCTGTGCGCTGGGCACGAGCGGAATCCGGGACTTCACGATGGACGGCGTGCACCTGTGCATGGTCCGCCTCGATTTGATGAGGCTCAACACGATGCCCGCTCTCGACGTGCGCCGGCTCGCCGACGCGAGTCAGCTCGCACGTATGTCCGCGGCAGAGTTGCGCGAGCTTGGGCGTTTGCCTTTTCCGATGATTCGAAAGCGAGGCGAGCGCGGCTTCACTCGCGTGAGTTGGGATGAAGCAGTCGAAGTCATCGCTCGGCGTTTTGCTAAAACTGATTCGCGAAGATTTGCATTCTACCTGACATCTCGAGGCCTCACTAATGAAACGTACTACGTAGCCCAGAAGGCTGCGCGTTTCCTTGGCACGAACAATGTAGACAACTCATCCCGCATATGTCACGCGCCCTCGACCGTCGCATTGAAGCAATCGCTCGGCGTACCCGCTTCGACGTGTTCATACAAGGACTGGATAGGCACGGACCTGCTTGTTCTTTTCGGCAGCAACACCCCAAACAATCAGCCGGTCACCACGAAATACATTTACCAGGCGAAGAAGCTCGGCACGCGCGTCGTCGTGATCAATCCATATCGTGAGCCGGGCCTCGAACGTTACTGGGTTCCCTCCGTCATCGAGAGCGCATTGTTCGGCACTCGCATCGCCGACGCTTTCTTCCAGGTAACCACCGGTGGCGATAAAGCCTTCATAGCCGGCGTCATAAAACAACTGATCGAGCACGGATGGATCGATGTGGAGTTTGTCGAAAACAAGACCGAAGGCTTCAATAACCTGAAATCGGCTCTGGAAGCCTGTTGCTGGGACTTGCTCGAAGCGGCATCGGGCGCGACGCGCGATGAGATGCTGCGCTTTGCGAAGATGATCGGCGACGCGAAGACCGCGGTATTCGTCTGGTCGATGGGCATAACACAGCATCGCGACGGCGTCGCTAACGTGCGCGCAATAGTGGATCTCGCGTTGACGCGAGGCTTCATCGGCCGACGGAACTGCGGATTGATGGCGATTCGCGGACACTCCGGCGTGCAGGGCGGCGCCGAAGTCGGCGCGGTTCCGAATCAGTTCCCCGGAGGCGTGGCGGTTGATGCTGAAGGCAGTGAGCAGTTCTCGAAACTGTGGGGCTTCGATGTTCCGAAATGGCGGGGCTTGAATGCTGTGGAGATGATCGACGCCGCGCATGAAGGCCGGCTCGACCTGCTCTATCAAATCGGTGGCAACTTCCTGGAGACCCTGCCTGATCCCGGTTACGTTCGCGAAGCGGTGGAGCGGATACCAGTACGTGCGCATCAGGATATAGTTCTCAGCCCACAGATGATGATCGAGCCTGCCGAAACCGTAGTGCTGCTTCCCGGACAGACTCGCTACGAACAACGCGGCGGCGGAACAGAAACTTCCACGGAGCGGCGAATCATCTTCAGTCCGGAAATTCCCGGGCGCCGAATCGGTGAAACACTGCCAGAGTGGGAAATCCCGATGAGAATCGCCGAACGCTCTCGACCCGAGCTCGCGCTCCTGATTCACTTTGAGAACGCGCAGGAGGTGCGCAACGACATTGCGCGAGCCGTGCCGATGTACGAAGGCATCCAGCGGCTCAGCGAAGCCGGCGATCAGATTCAATGGGGTGGCGAGCGCTTATGCGAAGCTCGCACCGCGGACGGCCAATCAGTAATTCAATTTCCGACTTCCAATGGCCGCGCCCGATTCTCTGAAATCAAAATCGAACAACAAAGGACTACCACGAAGCTGAAGCTCTCGACGCGGCGCGGCAAGCAGTTCAACAGCATTGTTCACAAAGCTCGCGATCCCCTGACCGGGGCGCGCCGTGATGATGTCCTCATGAGCAGGCACGACGCTGAGAAACACGGTCTGGCGAATGGAGATGACATTGTCCTGGTAAGCACGACCGGCCGAATGCGAGGGCGTTGCATGATTGCGCCGATCGCACCGGGCAACGTACAGGTTCACTGGCCGGAGGGAAACGTCCTGATCGAACGGGGAGTGTCTGACCCCGAATGCGGGATCCCTGACTTCAATGCTGAAGTAGAGATTGAATGCGTGACCTAGAATTCCGCTATCGTAACCGCATGTAGGGGCCGCCCTCCGTGGCCGCCCCTGTTTGCCATACGATGTATCGACAACCTAACTAGGGCGGCCACGGAGGGCCGCCCCTACGGGTAAAAACAATGAGAATAATCCCACTGATGTTTTTGGCAGCGGCGTTTCTGACCTCCGTGCCGGCTCGCCAAAACACTCAAAGGCCGACCTATGAGGTGTTCGCCATAAGCTACGGGGTCATACCCGACTTCCCTGTTGCAAGCCTGGTGGCGGGCGCGGATCGATCGCGCAAGATGAATATCCAGATGATGGTGTGGCTGCTCAAAGGCTCAAACGGCTCGAACATCCTCGTCGACGCCGGCTTCTATCGCGAGAAGTTTTTCAAGCAGTGGAAAGTGAACGGCTTCATCAAACCTTCCGAGGCGATCGCTAAGGCCGGCCTGAAACCCGAAGACATCAGCGATGTTATCATCACGCACATGCATTGGGATCACGCCGATGGAATGGATCTCTTTCCAAAGGCGCGAGTCTGGATTCAAAACGATGAGTACGTCTACTACGCAGGCGAGGCGTGGCAGGGGAAAGGCTCTCACGGCGGCATTGAGCCTGAAGACGTGCTGGCACTGGTCAGGCTGAACACCGAAGGACGAGTACGTTTGGTTAAGGGTGATGACCAGGAAGCAATCGAGGGGATAAGATTCTACACCGGCGGGCGCCATACATATGCTTCGCAGTATGTGAGCGTAAACACAAAGGCCGGTACCGCAATCATCGCGTCGGACAATTGTTATCTATACGAGAATCTCGACAAGCATGCGCCGATCGCGCAGACGCTCGACGCCGCGTCAAATCTGAAGGCTCAAGATCGAATGAAGCAGTTGGCATCGAGTGCGAGATTGATCGTACCGGGCCACGATCCGGCAGTGTTCACTCGCTTCCCTTCTCCGGGCAACGGCGTCGCGAAGATTGAATAGGAATAGGTCACGGATGACACGGATTTGACGGGTTCTCACGGATCTGATCAGTGGAAATCCGTCAAATCCGCGTCATCCGTGGTCTATTCGTCATCCGCAAAACTAACTGATCGACTCCAGAAACTCAGTCACGATTCGATTGCACTCCCCCGCTGAAGCGCTCTCGCTGTGAGGACTGTGGCCTCCGCCTTCGATGAACTCGATCCGAGCGTTCGGTAATTGATCTCGCACCGCATCCATCTCGCCCGGTTCAGTGCGCGGATCACGTGAGCCGTGAAGGAACAACGCCGGGACTGCAAGCTCGGCCAGTCTATCGTCATAAATGTCTTGCGCAGCTTGCACCGCCTCGTCCGCGATTCGCAACCAGGCCTCGCCGTTCATCACTATCAGTTTGCGCCAGTAATCCTCACCGTGCTCGCCGGAGAGAGTCGACCCTACGCGCTCCCCTAGGAGGCTCGGGTCGCCCGCCATCGTTTCGAAAAACTCTCGAGACCCTGGTTTCTTTCGGAAGAAATGAAACGCTTCAAGTATCAATCCGGAGATTCGTTTGGGATTCATGAGCCCGATCATCGCCGCGATGACTGCGCCGTCGCTGTGTCCCCACAATACGGCACGATCTATGTGAAGCGCATCAAGCAAACAAATCGTCTCGATCGCGGCGCGCCGGTGAAAATCTGTCGGCACATGCGCGAGGCGCATCGACCGCCCGTATCCCGTTCGATCCGGGATCACGATTCTGAAGCGATCACCGAGCGCTTCGATCTGTCGATCGAAAGGATAAATCTGATAGCCCCATCCTCCGTGGAGAAACAATAACGGCGCGCCTGAACCAGTCTCGCGATAGTGAATCTCAGCCGGAGTCAGAGCCGGAGCAAGCGGGGATTCGTCGATGTTTATGAATGGCAAGGTGTCCTCGATGTTCAGCGTTCAGAGTACAAGCTTCAGCTTGTGCGTTCGGAGTACAAGCTTCAGCTTGTGCGTTCGGAGTACAAGCTTCAGCTTGCTGTCTTGCGTGTCGGCAGCCTAAAGGCTGAACTCCGAACTCTACCTTTTCCTTGCGACCGTCTCAAATCGTGCGCTATACATCTCTCTCCGTCAGAAGGAGGTGACCAAATGCGATTGATCTTCGCCATAGCGATTGTGCTTGCGGGACTTTTTCCAGCCACGGCTCAATCACCGGTGCCGGTTGCCAAAGAGCCGCGCCACCATTTGAAATTCGAAAACAAATACGTGCGCGTCTTTGACGTAGTCGTGCCGCCGGGCGATGCCACTCTGTTTCACATTCACGCGAACGACTATGCTTTCGTTTCGATTGGCGACGCCACACTAAAAGCCGAGGTCCTGGGCAGCCCGGCTGGCGATCTCATCGTAAAGGACGGCGAAGCGCGATTCACAAAAGGTCCGATCACCCACCGCGTTACGAATGTGAGCAATACTACGTTTAGAAACATAACGATCGAGATTCTTGGCTCGCCTGGCCGCGCAGCCCCTTCGAAGCCGGACACAGCGCCCGGCTTGACGACGGTGCTCGACAACGACCGCGTTCACGTCGAACGCCTGGTACTGGAGCCCGGTCAGTCGACCAGCCTTCATACTCACGGGTTATCATCGCTCAGTGTCTTCGTTACGAACGCGAAGGTGCGCGTCGATTCGCCCGGACAGAAGCCGCAAACATTTG